>WNFU01000347.1_pt1 | contig 89567 bp, 10 predicted proteins | sample 5400121 | NCBI WGS metagenome assembly WNFU01 (sample SAMN13153360, study PRJNA577476) | soil metagenome | isolation source: 100 cm soil or saprolite under grassland replicate 1 | place: USA:California | collected 2016-06-15
GACTGTCCGGCTACCGAAGGTCAAGTACCGCAAGCAAGAGGCGGCAAGAAGACGAAGGCAGTGGTCGAGTACGAGCTGCTCGTCAAGCATCCGTACATGTACACCGAAGAAGAGATTGCCTTTGAGGTGTACGCCGTCCTCCATGAGATCCCGAAGGCCAGCTGGCAGAAAGAACGTGAGAAGTTCTTGAGCAAGGGCCACCCGCACCTTCGCGTGTCAGCGTTGGCGAAGCGCTACGGGTGGGGAATCCACAACAACGCCGAAGGCAAGGTCGCACTGATCGCCGTTGAATTGCCCGAGTACGAGCGATTAATTAAGGATCCGCGCACCACCAAGATCAAGGCGTTTCGCTCCAGCCGCGCTTAATGGCACGACGCTGGCGGTAACCGTGCCGCGAGTGCAGTCGCGGTGCTGCGGGACGCTGCTTCGCTTCAGCGCGAAGTCGGCGTCGTCCGAGACGACGCGCGTCTGGTCGGCGTCAGCCATGGAAGGTAGGGGGACCTTGTCGGGCACGGGCCAGGAACTCGGCCAAAACGAAGGTGCGGAAGTGGTGGAGGATCTCGGTGGGAGGGGGTCGACTCCTGAAAGGAGGAGATCCCAGCGATGGTGCAGCAAGGACAGGTGTTCGAACTCACGCGTCGCGGACAGGGCGGTGAGCGGTTGTGGGCGTACCGCTACCGGACCGGCGGTCGCGACTCTCGGCGCGTTCAGCGGGGCGGGTTCGCGACCGAGCAGGATACTCGCGATGCGCTCGAGCGCGAGCTCGAGCGGGAGCGTCGCGAACGTCGGATCGCGCGCTCGCTCACGCTCGCCGAGCTCGTCGAGACGTACCTCGCACAGCACGACGTGCAGCCGGTGACAATCGAAAAGCTCCGCTACCTCCTCAGCAAGGCGACCGCCGTCTTCGGCGATCGCCGCGTCGGTGAGCTGACCTCGCAGGAGATCGCCGCGTGGCGGATGACGCTGTCACCCGGCTACCGCTTCGAGGCAACACAGGCGCTCCGGCAGGTGCTCCACCGGGCGGTGGCGTGGGGGATGATCGACGTCAACCCGGCCAAGGTCGGCGTCGACAACCCGGTACGGAGACGGAAGGAGCAGCATCCGTTCGAGTCGTGGGCGGAGCTGGAGGCGCTCGCAGATGCGATCGGGCCGCGGTACGCGCCGATGATCCTGTTCGCGGCGGCGACCGGGCTGCGGCCGGCGGAGTGGATCGCACTTGAGAAACGCGACGTCGACTGCAAGGAGCGGGTCGTCTACGTCCGCCGCTCCTTCACGCGTGGCGAGCTGAAGTTCCCGAAGACGGAGGCGAGCATGCGGGCGGTGCCGCTGCAAGCGAGGGCGCTGGACGCGCTCGATCGGATCAGGGACGGCAACGGCTCGCCGCTGCTGTTTCCCGGCGAGCGGGGCAGCTATCTCGACATCCACCACTTCCGCCCGTTCCAGTGGCGGCCCGCCCAGAGGACGGCGGGCATCGCGCCGCTGCGGCGGATCTACGATCTCCGGCACACCTTTGCGACCTTCGCGCTCCGTGCCGGCATCTCAACCTTCGACCTCTCCCGTTACATGGGCGCCAGCCTGACGATGATCGACCGCCACTACGGCCACCTCGCCCGCGACGGACGCGAGCACGCGATCAAGCTGCTCGACGCCCTCAACGCGCCCGAGCTCGACCCGTGGACGCTGGTGGACGCTGCGTGGACGCCGAACAAACCGATCGGCGTCAGCTCTGAAAACGAAAGCGATAAATAAGCAGGGAAAAAGCTGAAGCCCTCTGACGGACTCGAACCGTCGACCCCCTCCTTACCATCGCAACCCCCGGCAACGGTTTTGGCGTGTTTCCGGCCGTTTCGGCGGCAGCGCATTTGCGACTGGTCGCCAGCGGTTGCGACCACGGGGCTCCATAAAGATGACATGTAGTGAGACCTCCTCGGCTCAAGCGTGTTACGCACGCGGTGTCGTTGATGTCGACGGAGCTCGAGGAGGTCCCGATGAGGATCGTAGTCGCACTGGATGTGCATCGAAGGCAGATCACGTACAAGACGCTCGACCGGGAGTCGGGTGAGGTTAGGCGCGGCCGGATCGCGCCGGCGACACGGGTCGCGGTGCGGGACTGGCTTGAGCAGTTCGCGGGTTGCGAAGCCGAGTTTGCGCTGGAGGGGACGACGGGCTGGCGCTTCGTCGTCGAGGAGATCGAGCGGGCCGGCCACCGCGCGCGTCTCGCCGACCCGGCCGAGACGGCGGTCAAGCGAGGACGCAAGCGGCGGGCGAAGACCGACAACGCCGACTGTGACCTGCAGCTGAGGCTGCTGCTCGCGGGCGAGCTGCCGGAATCGTGGATCCCGCCCGCGCACATCCTCGAGCTGCGCATCCGTGTGCGGACGCGCAAGCTGCTGATCGATCAGCGCACCGCTTGGCAGCAGCGGCTGCAAGCACAGCTTTTGCACCAAGGGGTTGCGGCCGGCTTGAAGCCGCGCACCCGCGCCGGCCGGGAGGCGCTCGCCCGAGCGGAGCTCTCCCCGGCCGGGCGCGAGTTGGTGGCGCTGGCGCTGCGAACGATCGAAGCGATCGACCGCGAGCTCGCCCCGCTTGACCGGGCGCTGCGCTCGTTCGCTCGCCGCCAGCCCGCTTGCCGTGCCCTGATCGCCAACCTCTACGGCGTTGGCCCGATCAGTGCGACCGCGATCCTGGCCGAGCTCGGTGACTGTCGGCGCTTCGCCTCCTCCGACGACGCCGTCCGCCACAGCGGCCTGGACGTCACCGTCCACCAGTCAGACAACAAGCGCTCAGCCGGTCACCTCTCCCATCAGGGTCCCGAGCTGTTGCGGTGGGCGCTGTTCGAGGCCGCCCACCAGTCCGCCCGCCGCGGCTCGCCCGACCACGACTACTACCTCCAGGTCGCCGGTCGGATCGACCACAACCGCGCCTGCCTCTCGGTCGCGCGCAAGCTCTGCCGGCGCTCCCACCACATCCTGCGCGAACTGGGCGATGCAGCGCTCGCCCCGGTTGAACGCGAGCGGCAAACCGACGAGGCGATCCAAGCTGCTGCGTAACCAGGCCAGCACCCGCGCGCGCCTGCCCATCAGCACGCAGATGCTTTGCGGCCGGCTCCCGTACGGAGCCTGCCGCCAGGCCTCGACAGCCTGGACGGCCTCTAAAGACCGAGCGGTCGCAAGCAAAACCCCGCGGGGAACACACCCCATCGATCATCTTGTCGCCGGACGAGACCTGTCCGTGCACCTAGGTAAGGCTGGGCGCCCGCGCGCCGGACACCGGCCGCTCACGTCGTACAGGAGGCGAAGCCACTGGCTTGACCAGCGCTCATCCCCCAAGGCGCGCTTGCGGCCGCCGTCTCACTACAGGTAAGGCTCCATCCTGCGTTGTCCGGCTTGACTACGCCCCGTCGGCTGCAGACGGAGCGACGCGGATGGGCGGGCGCTTCGTGCGCGGACGCGCCGTGTGATCGTCACGGCGCTGACCTGCCGAGGCGGCTGACTCGGACGGCGAGATCTCGCCTGGCTTGAGGCGGGCGGGCGTGGTAAGCAGTGCGCGTGCAGGACGAGATCGTCTTCCGCTTCCTCGACGAAGGGGTCGCCGCGCCGGCGGCGCTACTCCGGGAGCGGGATGCACCCGAGACGTGCCGTACGGTTTTGGACGCGCTGCCCGCTGTCGGCCTCGCGCGTCACGGGATCTATTCGGGAAGCGAGGTCTACCTCGTCCTTCCCGTGCTGCTCGCCCCACCGCGCGAGCACGCCACAACGATCGTCAGGCCCGGCGATGTCGGCTTTCTCACGGTCGAGAAGGGATCGGGGTACGGCATCGAGGAGGACTATTCGGAGGTCTGCTGGTTCTACGACCACGACGCGACGCCCTCGATGCCCGAGGGGCCGATCGCCGTGAACGTCTTCGCCCGGCTCTACGACGCGGACCCCTTCTTCGCCGTCTGCCGGCGCATGCGGCTGGAGGGCGCGAAGAGGCTCGAGATCGCCCGCGCGTAGCCGGGGTCCCCAGACTGCGGGTCGAGCCTGCGCCTGCGTTCTCTGTCGAGGCGAGGAAGTTCAGACAGGGACGCAGAAAGCGCAGCCCGTCGTGTTCGAGTGCCTTGCGCATACGAGCCAGGTCTTCCGTCGCGGCATCGAGCGGATTTTGCCGTCCTCGCCGACGTCAGCTGCGGCCGTCTCGTCGCACGAGGTCTCGAGCCCAGAATGTGCGCCCGGCTCATGATCCAGCGACTCGGCATGACTCATGCCCTCTCCTGGGCGGCGATCGGCCTCGCCGCCGCCGCGCTCGTCGCCGCGTTCGCGATCTCGGCCGGCCTCACGCTCGGCGCCATCGACACCGCGGGCCGGCTCGACTGGCCGGGCGGCGCAGGGACGATCGGCTACGAGTCGCCGCACGGCGGCCCGCTCCTCCAGCCGACGCTCGATGACCTGAAGGCGGCGGCGCGCAGGTCGCCGGAGGCGCGGAACCCGACCTCGCAGCTGAGCGGCGAGGACTACTACGCCGCGCGCGGGCTGGGCGGCTGGCGGCTGGCTCTCTGGTCGGCGGTCGCGCTCGGGTGTCTGACCGGCTACCGGCTCGCGCGATGCACTTCCGCCCGTGGGCATCCGTGTGGATTGTCGCCGGCGGGACGTTCGCCGTCGTACTCTGGCTGTTCCTGCGCGCACTGAGCGGGCTCGAGTGATCTCGAAAGGGCGCAGGCTCGCGATCCCGCGCCGGCCCACTCGGGGCGCGACGGCGCAATCGACCCTCCTTCACCTAGAGGCTCCATCACCTGTTGCCGCCTCCGACAACAACGGTCGAGATGCCGCAGGGGAGCCGTTCTATCCAGTTCCCGACTGGCGCTCGACATGCACCTGATCGGAGTGATCTTTAACTTATTAGACGCGCGCGTTAGCAGACTCATGGCGGGACGGGAATAGGCCGTTCGGCCTATTGCCTCTTGGCGACAGGAGTGCTTTGGTTGCTACGTCGTCAGGCGGACTGGGCCGCAGAGGGGAGCTAGGCTGCATTCGTACGCTTTCGGCGGAGCTGGAACGGCCGATGCGCTGAGCCTGTCCGCGATCCGTCGCACGACGGTTGGCAAGTCGATCATCGTCGCCGCAATGCTCGCGCTCGTCTTTACGTACGTCGCGCCGACGGCGAAGGCGCTGTTGGAGCCGGCGGCCGTCGAGCCGCTCGAGCCGGTCACCCTCCCGCTGCTCGAGTTCCCGCCCCTCCGCGTTCCGCCGACTCCAGCCGCGGACAGGCCCTCGGCAGCGCACGCACAGATCGCGACTCGGCCTCACACCCGCGTCGGCCCGCTGCCTTATGACCCCTGGATGCCCAAGCGATACGCGCCCGCGAAGCGTCATCTGGTTCGGGTTCCAGTTGTAACCGACAGCTACGTCCGTATACCGGCGCCGCCGAAGCCGAAGCCGAATGCGCCGGCGCCGCCGGTCGTCGAGGACGTCATCGGCGTCATTCCGCCCGACATGGCGACCAATCCAGACATGCCTGTCGGGGCCACCCCGGCTCCCGCCGCGGCGACCGACGCCCCGGCGTCAACCGATTCGTCGGCTCCGGCTCCCGCCGCGACGGAGCAGGCCGCAGCCGACGACCCCCACGCGACCGACGAGCTCACCGTCCAGCCCAGGATCTCGGCCGAACCGGCCCGTTACTTCACGAGCTCCGACCAGCCGGTCGAGACGATCGCTCCGCCTCAGGAGACGAGCACGAGCCCCGCTGCGGCGGCGCCCGAACCTACCGCCGATCCGGCCACACCTCCCGCTGACTCCGCCCCGCAGCCCGTGGCGGTCACGGCCCCTGAGGCGCCCGTGGCTGCGAGTCCCTCGACCGACACGCTCGCGTCCACCGCCGAGTCGGCGACGACTCCCGTCTCGTCCCCAGATGTCTCCGTCGTCGCGCCGGAGACGCCCCCGACTGTCGCGCCGGTTGTGGTCGCCGAGCCCGGCGATTCCGCGAGCGCGCCGACGAGCGGCGATGGCCCGGGCGAGACGGCGATCGCGGCCCCGGCCGGCTCGGCCGCAGCAGCCCCCACGATTTCGCCGACGGCGACCGGCGGCGATGAGGCGTCCGCGACGACGACGGCAGACCAGTCGATCTCGGCTCCCGTCGGCAACGTGGTGACGCCCGGCGACCCGGCGGCGACACCGGGGAGCGGCCGCTCGCCGCCTGTCGTCGGCGTGATCACTTCAGACGGAGGCTCGGTCACCGCGGCCGACGGCAGCGTCTCGATGACCTTCGCGCCCGGGAGCGTCTCCGCGGACGCACAGATCCAGGTGAACGTCACCGCACCGCAGCCGGGCAGCGTCGCGCCCGTCTACAACCTGCTGGCTACAGATGTCGCCACGGGAGCTCCGGTGACGACCTTCGCCCAACCCGTCCAGCTGACCATCGCGTTCGACCGAAGCGCGGGTGTCGTCCCGACCGTCTTCTACCTCGATCCGGTCGGCGGGCCGGTCGCGCTCGACACGACCGTCGACCTCGCCGCCGGGACCGCGACGGCGACCCTCTCCCATTTCAGCCTCTATGTGGGGCAGACGGGATCGGCCGACAACCTGACGCTGACGCTCGACAGCGGCGCGCAGGACGTCGTCCTCGACACCGGTACGCCCGGCAACCTCGTCCTCCGCAACGCGGACGGATCCGACCCGTTCACGTTCGCCACGCCGACGACGAGCCTGACGATCGAGCTCGGCGACGGGAACGACACGCTGACGATCAGGAGCGTCGGCACCTTCGGCGGCACGCTCTTCGTCCACGGGCAGGACGGAACCGACACGCTGGCGACGCCGCGGGACGTCGACGTGGCGCTGCCGCACGCGGTCTTCGACGTCGAGCGGCTCAGCGTCAGCTTCGCCCGCGACCTGTTCGAGTCGCTGAACATCACCTACGACGGTGCGACCGTGATCACGCACGGATTCCAGCCGCCCGGCGGCAGCGGCGACTCGCTCCTCGATCTCGCGCGCGCGATCAGGTACCGGGCCGACCAGGAGAACGGCTCGGCGGCCGGCGCCTGGTTGCTTGACTACGACGTGACCGCCCAGGGCGGCGTCGGCATCATCGACACGGCCCAGTCACGGCTTCCCGACTTCGCCGACCTCAACGGCTCCGGCGAGCTCGTCTTCTTGTTCGACTGGGAGCCGGAGACGAACGAGATGACGCCGGGCTACGGCGAGGCCGCCGGCGACGCGCTGTTCGCGATCATGGTCGACCTCCACATCGTCAGCCCGGCGACGTCCTCGAGCGCGCCGCTCCACCTGATCGGCCACAGCATGGGTACCGCCGTCACGAGCGAAGTGGTGGAGCGGCTCGCGCGGTTCAAGGTTACCGTCGACCAGGTCACCTACCTCGACCCGCACGACTTCGACGAGAAGCTCCTGGGCTTTGACACCGGGATGCAGCTGTGGAAGCTCGGCGCTCTGCCGAACTACGGCGTCTCGGTGTGGAACAACGTGACCTTCGCGGACGTCTACTACCAGACGCGCAGCCACGCGTTCGGGCCCGATGCGCTCGTGCCGAGCGGCCGGCCGATCCCCGGGGCCTACAACGTCTGGCTGAACGAGGACCGGCTCCAGCCGGACGAGTGCTGTGGGAACAGTGACCACAGCTGGGTCTGGAACGGCTACTACCTGGCGACGGTGCTGGACGGCTGGACGGTGACAACCGTCTCCGGAAACCGCGCCCTGACCCAGACGCTCGATCTCGACGGCGACGGTCAGATGACGACGCTCACGATCGTCGATTCCAGCGTGCCGATCGACCTCGCGACGGCGCCCGGCTACGAGCGCTTCAGCCGCGTCACCTCCGGAGTCGCGAGCCGTGCCGGCGCTCCGAAGAACTTCTTCACCGGCCAGGACCACAAGTTCACAGAGGGCTACCTCGTGATCAACAAGACGACAGGCGCGGCCAACATCGCCGGGATGGGCGTCAAGCGCGTCGACGGCGCGGCGCTGACGAAGGCGCGCGTGATCGCGGGCGGCTGGCAGCCGCGCTGGCGCCCGCTGAGCATCGTCAACGGGTCGTTCGACACGCCCGGCGGCAAGCTCTTCTCCGATCTCGAGCCCGGCTGGTCGGATCACGGCGGCGGCGGCGGCGGCGAGGTCACGACGACCGGCAATCACTTCCTCGAGCTGAATTTCGGGGACGCGGACCGCACGCACAACCTCTTCTACGTCCCCGCGAACGCGACTGAGCTGGTCTTCCGGTACTCGGTCACCGACGCGAGCAGCGACGACCAGCTCAGCGTGAGCCTCAGCGGCACACAGCTCACCTCCATCTCGCTGTCACGGACGAGCTCCTTCGCGACGAAGCGGCTCACGATCCCGGTTGCGCTGCGCGACCGGGTCAACACGGTCTCCTTCGAGATCCAGAACACCGGACTCGCTGTCGACTCCGAGGTCCGGATCGACGACGTGCGTCTCGAGTCCGCCGCCGGCTCGACGCCGCTGACCTCCGCGCAGAAGAGCGCGCTGACGGACGGCGTCCAGGCGACCGCGACCAAGAACGACGGCGTGCACACGCTCGGCGCCGTCGGGAGCCAGCTGCCGGTCGTGAACAAGGCGGTCGGGCAGTCGATCCACTTCCACGACGGCATACAGCAGATCCACGACCTGCTGGTGTCGCTGTTCGGGGACACCGTCGACGCGACGATCGGGGACGTCGTCGCGCTGCTCGGTGCGCAGGACATCGTCGACTCGATCGAGGCCGACGACTCCGGCGACCTGACGTTCACGATCCGGTATCAGGCGACCGACGACACCGAGGTTCCGATCGATCTCGGCGCATCGGGCTCGGGGCTCGGCCTGTCATTGACCGCCAACGCGACGCTCGAGGGCCGGGTCGCGCTCGACCTGACGATCGGCGTGACCCCCACCGACGACTTCTTCTTCCGCGTCGGAGAGTTCAAGCTCGGCGCGAGCGTCATCGTCGGGTCGCTGAACGCCGCCCTAACGCTCGGGCCCGTGAACGCGTCGATCTCGAACGGATCGATCGCGCTCGACGCGGAGATCTCGCTCGCGACCAACGATCCGAACGGCGACGACCACATCACGCTCGCCGAGCTGGCTGCCACTCCGCTCACGAGCCTCTTCACGCTCACGACGATGAGCTCGCTCGACGCGACCCTGCCCGTGACGATCGACGCGACGATCGGGCCGCTGCGGCTGCAGGCATCGCCGACGATCACGCTCGCGTCCACCGACCTGCTGGCCGGAGCGCCGACCGTGAACGTCGCGCCGTTCGTCATGACGGTCACGATCGCCGGAAAGGCTTTCGGCGGCAGCTACTCGATCGAGGAGGGCGCCGCCGGAGACACGGTCAAGCTCGCCGTCACGGGCTTCGACCTCGACTTCGGGACCTACGTCCACATCGAGGACGCCACGGGTCAGCTGATCGTCGCGCAGGACGGCGCGGCCGCCTCCCTCTCGGGGACGGCGACGCTCGACGTGCCGGATCTGATCGCGGCGGGCTCCACGATCGCGGCCAAGATCCAGCTCAACTCGCGTCCGCAGCCCGTCTCCGAGGTGTTCGCCGGATCGCCGACGCCGCTCGCGCTTCCGGCCGGCCCGTTCGTTCGCGTCTCGGTCGACGTCGTCACGCCGATCACGGTCACGGTCGGCCCGACCTCGGCCACGATCAAGAGCGGCAGCTTCCTCTTCCAGCAGCAGGGGACGACGACGTTCGTCGGCCTCAGCGACCTGAGCATCAAGCTGTCGGTCGACACCTCGGCCGAGCCGGCCACCCTCACGGGCGGCGAGGGCGCGTTCGTGATCACCGCCGACGGGATCGCCGGCTACATCACCGGGACGGCGAAGGCAACGGTCTCCGGAATCGCCGTCGGCGGGACCCTCCTGCTGCGCGTCAACACGACCGGACACACCGTCAACGAGACCCTGACGGTCGGCGGCAAGCAGCTGACGATCGTCTTCGGCGAGGGCGAGACGGGCGTGCTCGAGGTCTCCGTCACCGGCCTGTCGGTGACGATCGCCAACGGGCTCTCGATCGAGGGCGACGTCAAGTTCTCCGGCCCCGACGCGAACGGCCTCAGCACCTTCGCCGGCGCCAACCTCAAGATCTTCCTCGGCATCGGCCCGATCACGCTCGCGAATGGCGAGCCGAACCCGCTGGCGCAGGGCGTGCTGATCTCTGACGGCACGATCGGCGTGATCACGGACGGCTCCGGGCACTTCGCGCTCGACGCGAGCGGCCTGATCACGCTCGTCGGCGTCACCGGCGCCACGGTCCAGGGGAACGCGCGCGTCCGCTACAACAGCTTCACCCAGGGCTTCGACCGCGTCCTCACGCTCCCCGGCGGGGGCGCCGAGGTCACCGTCGCCTTCGACCCGAGCGACGAGATCTTCAAGAACGGCAACGCGTTCCTCGCCTTCGGCGGGACGGGGCTCGAGTTCAAGTTCATGGGCCAGTCCCTCACCGGCGACTTCAAGTTCACGCGACCGAGCGACGACCTGCAGATCACGGCCTCCAACGTCGAGCTCTCGCTCGGCGACGAGCCGTCGAACGTCAGCGCCCGCGGGCCGCCGTTCGCCCACCTGGGCAACGGCTCCGGCACGCTCGTCGTCTCCAGCGCCGGCGTGATCGGAAAGGTCAGCAGCAGCGCCGTCTCCATCGGGCTTCCGGGCGTCTCGCTGACAGCAACGTCTTTCGACCTCCTGGTCAACACCACGAGCCAGGCGGGCACAGGCCCCCTCGCAGGCGTCCCGGCCGGTCCCTACTTCCGGATCAGCGCCGCGGGCGGGCACTTCACGCTCCTCGGGCAGGAGCTCGGAGGCGACTTCACGATCGAGCGCTCCAGCGACGCAGGCGGCGCCGTCACGCGGATCGACGGCCAGCATGTGACGCTGACGCTTGCGGTCGGCGGAACGACCTACCTCGAGCTGAACGACGGGGCGGGCAGCTTCACGATCAGCTCCGCTGGCATCGCCGGGGAGATGAGCGCCGACGTGGTGAGCGAACCCACCGGCTTCAGCTTCGGTGCGCACGTCACGATCGCCGTCGACACGACGCTCGTCTCGCCTTACGTTCGCGTGGAGGCGATCGGCGCGACGCTGTCCTTCGCGGACGTCGAGCGGCCGCTGACCGGCAACTTCGCCTTCGAGAAGGCGACCGACGAGAGCGGGAGCACGGTCGTCCGCGTCGGGATCACGGACCTGTCGTTCGTGGTCTCCAGCGGCAGCCACGACCTCGTGTCGCTCACCGGCGGGCACGGGAGCCTCCTGCTCCTCAGCGGCGGCATCGCGGGCGAGGTCAGCGGCGCCGTCGTGGTCGACATCCCGGCCATCTCGTTCTCCGGGACGTTGACGCTCCGCGTGAACCGGACCGGCGCGCCGGTCAACACCGTCTTCAAGGTCGGCGGCGTCGACACGACGCTCGTGTTGCCGAGCGGCTCCTACGTCGAGTTCGCCGCCGACGACGTCGACCTCGACGTGCTCGGCCAGACGCTCTCGGGAAGCTTCGCGGTCGCGAAGGACACGACGACGTCGAAGGTCACTCTGTCGGTCACCGATGCGAGCGTGAGCCTCGCAGGCGGCCTCGTCACCGCGACGGCCGCGTCGGCGAGCTTCGAGATCACGCCGACCGGCGTCGTCGGGTTCTTCATCGGAACCGTCTCCGTCGCCGTACCGGGCATCCAGGCGAGCTCGAACCTCAAGGTGGACATCGACACGCGCACGGAGAGCCGCCACCTCCGGATCGAGGGCCTCGACACGGACCTGACCGTCGCCGGCCAGATTCTCCACGGCGACTTCGGGTTCGAAAGCGGGACGACGCCGGCCGGCGACAGCCTCGTCAAGGTCGCGTTCTCGAACACGACGTCCACCACGCCGCTGCTCCAGCTCGGCTCGGCGGTGACGATCGCGCACGGGACGGGCCAGCTCCTGATCTCGTCCCGCGGGGTCGCCGGCAGCTTCACCGTCAGCGGCGTCTCGTTCGGCACGATCTCGATCGGCGGCGCGAACGCCGAGTACGCGATCTCCGTCAACACGATCCCGGCGCCGGTCGACGAGACCTTCGAGCTCAGTGGGGTCGCCACGCCGCTGACGCTGCCCGCCGGCCCGTACCTCCGCGTCGAGGCGACCAACGCGGAGCTGACGGTCGAGGGCTTCACGCTGTCGGGCAATTTCGTCCTCGACCGCCAGAACGGCGTCACGCGCGTCGCCGTGACCAACGTCACCGTCGGCGTCACGATCGACGAGACCGCCGTCAACGTCACCCAGGGCGAGGGCGCGTTCGTGGTCGTTCCACCGGATGCCGCGCACGGGATCGCCGGCGGCCCGGCCGGCGTCTTCTCCGGGAAGCTGGACGCGAAGGTCGGGACCAAGCTCCAGCTCGGCGCGCGCGTCGTCGTGCGCGCGAACGGCTCCGGCGCGATCGTCGACGAGGCGATCGAGATCGGCGGCCAGACCGTGACGATCAAGTTCGGCGAGACCGAGACGCACTACTTCCAGGTGTCGCTCTCCGACTTCAGCCTGACGATCGCCGACTTCATCACGCTCGAGGGGAACGTCACGTTCGCAAACACGACGGTGGGCGGCGCACCGGCCGAGGTCTTCGCCGGCGAAGGGCTCACCATCTTCCTCGGCCGCGGGCCTGCGCGGCTGGCCAACGGCGACCTGAACCCGCTCGCGACCGGCGTCCTCCTCACGAACGGCCGCGTCGGCCTCATCAGGATCGCGGGGACGCCAACGAAGTTCGCCTTGGTCGCCGAGGGCGACGTGAGCCTCGTCGGGATCAGCGGGATCACGCTCGCCGGCAAGGTCACGGTGCGAATCAACACGACCGGCGCCACGGTCGACCAGACGATCGAGATCCCCGGCAGCACGCAGCCCGGCGTCGTCGTCAAGTTCGACACGACCGACACGGTCAAGCAGTTCGAGGCGACGAACGCGCAGCTCGCGCTCCTCGGGCAGTCGCTGAGCGGGAGCTTCAGCTTCGAGCAGACGGCGGCCGGCGACGTCGCCGTCGCGGCGACCGCGGTCACGGCGACCATCGGCACGGCGACGATCACCGGCGGGACCGGCGCGCTGCTGCTCACCCCCGGCGGCCTGGCCGCGGAGATCAGCGGGACGGTCGCGCTGGGCGTCCCGGGCGTCACGTTCGGCACCACGCTGAAGCTCCGGATCAACACGACCGCCGCCCCGGTGGACAAGGCGTTCCAGGTCGACGGCTCGGCCCGGACGCTGACGCTCCCCGCCGGTCCGTACTTCCGGCTCGACGCGACGGAGACGACTCTCGACATCCTCGAGCAGACGCTGAGCGGCGACTTCTCCGTCGAGCGCTCGACGCTCGCGAACGGCACGGTGGTCACGGCGATCGCCGCCCGGAACGTCTCGTTCGCCTTCGGCGCCGGCACCTTCTCCGTCTCGCTGACCGAGGGCTCCGGCGCCTTCCTCGTCACCGCCGCCGGAGTCGCCGGGCAGATCAGCGGGAAGGTCGCCCTGCTGCTGCCGGAGGCGCTGCACCCGACGGGGACCTTCTCGCTCGCGATCAACAACACGAACGCGGCCGTCGACGAGACGCTGACGGTCGGCACGGAGACCGTCGGTTTGACCCTGCCGGCCGGCCCGTATCTCCGCATTGCCGGCGTCGGCGTCCAGATCGACGTGCTCGGCCAGACGCTGAGCGGCGACGTCGCGTTCGAGCGGGTCACGTCGCTCGGCGCCGACGGCGTCCCGGGCGGCGGCAACGACACCACGATCATCCGCATCGCCTTCGCGAACGTCGCGCTGTCGCTCGGCGGCGTGCTCACCGTGACGGGCGGCCGCGGCGCCATCATCGTCACGCCTGCCGGCGTCGCCGGCGAGCTGGCGGGAACAGTCGCGCTCAACGTCCCGCAGGTGTCGCTCGCCGGCACGCTGACCGTCCAGGTCAACACGACCGGGCAGCTGGTGCACGAGGTCTTCCAGGTCGGCGTCGCGCCGGTGACGCTCGACCTCGTCGGCGGGACGTACATCCGCGTCGCGGGCACCGGCGTCGACCTGAGCGTCCTCGGACAGACGCTGCGCGGCGACTTCGTCGTCACCCGCACCACGGGCGCGCAGCCGACCACCGAGATCCAGATCACCAAGGGCCTCCTCAAGCTCGGCGGGACGCCGGCCGCGCCGATCCTGACGGTGACGCAGAAGACGGGGACGACGGCGACCTTCGTCGTCACGCCTGCAGGGGTCGCCGGGTCGATCTCCGCGAGTGTCGCGCTGAACGTGTCCGGCGCGAGCCTCGCGGGCGACTTCACGGTCGCCGTCAACACGACCGGCGCGGCGACGCAGGGCCTGCCCGCCGGCCCGTACCTCCGGATCGAGGGAGCTCCGGTGAAGCTGTCAGTACTGGGCCAGGAACTCTCCGGTTCCTTCGCGTTCGAGCAGGTCGCGACCGGGACGGGTCAGAAGATCGTCCGGGTCGGCGTCTCCGGCGGTCAGCTCAGCCTCGCCAGCGGCGTCGTCTCCCTCAGCCAGATCAACGGGCTCTTCGTGATCACGCCGGCCGGGGTCGCGGGCACGATCTCGGCCGCCGTCGCGGCCGGAGTCTCGACCATCTCCCTCGCCGGGACGTTTGCACTGTCCATCAACACGACGGGCGCCGACGTGAACGAATCGTTCAAGGTCGGCGCGGCGACGCTCGCCGTCTCGCTGCCGGCCGGCCCGTACGTCCGGGTCGACGGGATCGGCGTGCAGGTCACGGTCACGATCGACGGGGCCTCCCAGCGGCTGAGCGGCGACGTCTCGATCGAGCAGATCACGACGACGACGGGGAAGATCGTGAAGATCGCCGCGGCGAACGTCGCGTTCAACCTCGGCGACGGCACGAAGACGCTGCTCTCCCTGACCGACGGCCAGGGCACGTTCCTGATCCAGACGACGGGGGTCGCCGGCCGCGTGAGCGGCACGGTCGCGCTGCAGAACGTCCCAGGCGTCGCGATGAGCGGCACGTTCGCCCTCGAGATCAACAACACCAACGTGAAGGTCGACGAGACCTTCCTCGTCGGCGGCCTGCCCGTCCGGCTCGAGCTCGAGGCCGGGAAGTACGTCCGTGTCAAAGGCACGAACGTCACGCTTGCGCTGCCCGACATCGGGCTCGGCGTCAGCGGCAACTTCACCTTCTCGCGCGACGTGACGACGCCGACGGCACCGGTCATCGCCTTCTCGTTCACGAACGGGGAGCTCGCGCTCGGCGACGGGACGGTCAGCTTCGTCCGCGTGACGAACGCGGCCGGCAGCTTCGTCCTGACGAACGCCGGCATGTACGGAGCCTTCAGGGCAACGGTCGCGGTCGACGTGCCGCAGGTGTCGTTCGGTTCGAGGCTGCTCGTCAAGCTCAACACGACGACGGCTTCGCATTCCGTGGACGTCGAGTCGAGCAGCGTGAGCCTGGATGCGGGCCCCAATTACTTCCGCATCGTCGGCACCGGCACGACGCTCAGCGTCCTCGGCGCGGAGCTGAGGGCTGACGTGGTGATCGAGCGGAACACGACCTTCGGCCCGAACGGGATTCAGGGCGACTCCGACGACGAGACCATCGTCACGATCGGCGTCGTCAACCTCTCGCTCCAGCTGGGCGCCTTCGTGAACGTCACCGGCGTCTCGGGCGCCGTGATCATCGGCCGCAGCGGCGTCGCGGCGAAGTTCGTCGGTATCGCTCCCGCCGCGATCACGGTCACGCTGCCGGGGCTGAACGTCAACGTCGGGAGCTTCAGCATCGAGGTCAACACCGGCTCGGCCGCGGTCAACCGTTCGATCGAGGTCGACGCCGACGGCGACGGCACGGGCTCCGCGGCTCAATTCGACGTCGTGCTCGAGCCGGGCCCGTTCGTCCGCGTGAAGCTGACGAGCACGAGCCTTTGCTTCGGCGGGACGGCGCCGGATTGCGCTGCGGCGACGCCGACGGTGCCCTACATCCGCGGCGACTTCCTCTTCGACCAGAGCACGAGGAACGGCTTCGGCACCGCCACGCCGATCGCCACCGGTGCGGGCGACGACGCCACGAGCTCGATCGCCCTCGGCGACGTCGACCAGGACGGCGACCTCGACCTCGTCGTCGGCAACCGGGGCGGCGCCGCGAGCGTCAATAGGCTCTACCTGAACGCGGGCGGCGTCTTCACCGCCGCCGCAAGTCTGATCTCCGCCGACGCCGACGACACGCGCGCCGTGATCCTGGCGGACGTCGACGGCGACGGCTTCCTCGATCTCGTCGCCGGCAACGCGGGGACGACGAAGGTCTACCTCAACAAGAAGCGCGGGATTCCGTCGGGGCAGACGGTCGAGTCGTGGCTCGGCTTCGAGACGACGGCCTCGACGATGATTACTACCGGAAGCCTCGAGACGCTCGCCGTCGCGGACGCCAACGGCGACGGGCTCGCGGATCTCGTCGTCGGGAACGGCGGCAGCGACCACACGATCTACCTCAACCGCGGGTCGAGCGGCGGCTGGCTCGGCTTCGCGGTCGGGACCGGCCTCCAGCGCTCGATCTCCAACACGGCGACGCCGACGGCGCTCGCGCTCGGCGATCTCAACGGCGACGGCCTGCTCGACCTCGTCGTGGCGAACGACGGCGCAGCGAACCAGGTCTACCTGAACCAGGGCAGCACGACGAAGACCGGAAACGACGGCAAGACGGTCAAGGACTCCGCCGCCTTCGAGACCACCGCGGCGGCATTCGCGAGCGCGGATGTCGGCAAGTTCGTCCAGATCGGCGCGGCCCGCTTCATGATCATCGGCTTCACCGACGGCAAGCACGTCACTCTCGACCGGAACGCCCCCGCGGACGGCCAGAGCCTCGCCTGGACGCTGACGACCTGGAACGGCTTCGGCACCTCGACGTCGCTCGGCGACGCGGTCAACAACACCTCGGTCGCGCTCGGTGACCTCGACCAGGACGGGGATCTCGACCTCGTCGCAGGCGCCTCGGGTACCGGCACGACGACCGGTTACCACCTCAACGAGGGCACGACGACGAAGTCCGGCTCCGACGGCGCGCCGGACGGGACCGACGTCTTCGTCGTCGGCACGAGCGTCTTCGTCGCCGCCGACGCCGTGAACGCGTTCATCGAGATCGCCGGCGTCCACTACGTCGTCACGCAGTTCGTCGACGGCACGCACCTCAAGCTCGACCGCGCGGCGCCGGCCGGCAGCAACGTCGTCTGGTCGTTGGCCGCGTGGAAGGGGTTCGACACGGCTCAGGAGCTGGCTGCGGATAACCCGACGGCGTCGGTTGCGATCGGCGACGTCGACGGCGACGGGCTCGTCGACGTGGTCGTCGGGACGAACGGGGCCGACCACCTCCTATTCGTCAACCGCGGCGCAGGCTCGTCCGGCTGGGCGGGCTTCAAGCCGGCCGTGAAGATCGGGAACGCGACTGCGACGACCGCGATCGCGCTCGCCAACGTCGATGGCGACCGCGACCTCGACCTCGTCGTCGCGAACGGGTCCGGCGACTCGCCCGCCTCGCCGAACCTGCTCGTGAAGGCGGATCAGGTCACGGTGACGCGCGTCGCCTTCGCGAACGTGACCGCCTCGCTCACGCCGAGCAGCGGCTCGGGCTCGGGCACGGCCGTCTCGCTCGACAACGGCGAGGGCGCCTTCATCCTCACGAGCGGCGCGGGCGGCGGGATCGCGGGGACCTTCTCCGGCCACGTCAACGGCGCGGCCGGGCCGTTCGAGGCGGACGTCAGCGCCTCGGTCCGGATCAACACGACCACGTCTCCGGTCGAGGAGACGATCGAGGTCGGCGACAAGACGATCCTGGTCAAGTTCGGCGACGGCGAGACGCGCGTCGGCACGACGAACTTCGTCGAGATCTCCGGCTCCGGCGTCGTCCGCCTGGGCACCTTCGTCGAGATCCGCGGCTCGTTCACCGCGAACACGAGCGGCGCGGTCACCACACACGACGTGAGCGTCTTCCTCGGCCAGGGTCCCGGCTTCCTCGACAACGGCGACCCGAACCCGACGGCCCGCGGCATCTTCATCACGGACATCACCTACCAGTCGTACGAGAACGCGGGCAAGCGGACGTTCACCGCGTCGGGGACGGTCAACGTCGTCGGCATCACCGGGCTGACGCTGTCCGGCCAGCTCACGATCCGGTACGACGACACCGGCATCGAGTTCGACACGGTCAACCACAAGGCGCGCTTCGGCGTCGGCGTCAACGAGGCCTCCTTCAAGGGCGACCCGGTCACGCTGACCGTCCTCGGTCAGGGCTTCAGCGGTGGGATGGAGTTCAGGAAGAACGGCGACGGCACCTTCGACGTTCTCTTCACGAACGTCGTGCTGAGCCTCGGCGACGCGCCTCCGGGCGGGCAGTCCCCGGTCAAGCTGACGATCGCCTCCGCCACCGTGAAGATGACCGCGGCCGGCGTCGCGGTCGAGCTGACCGGGGTGACACCGGAGTTCTCGCTCCCCGGCTTCTCGTTCATCGGTGGGACGTCCTCGCTGAAGGTCAACACGACCGACCGCCCGGTGACGCTCACGTCGACGATCCCGGCGCGCTACCTGCGCATCGAGGTCGTGGGCGCGGAGCTCAACATCGGCGCGCAGAAGATCAAGGGCACCTTCGCGATCGAGCAGATCAGCGGCCAGCTGAGCCCGCAGGCGCCGCCCGGCTCGCAGCCGCCGAAGATCGTCCGGATCGCCGCCACCAACGTCGGGCTCTTCATCGGCGACGACGGCGGCACCCCCGGCGACACGGGCAACGACCTGCTCGACGACGTCGGCGTTCGGGTCACCGGTGGCAGCGCGCTGTTCATCGTCACCCCGGTCGGGATCGCCGGGCGGATCACCGCGACGCCGACGTTCTCGACGCCGGGCAACGTGGTGAGCTTCACCGGGACGTTCACGGTCGCGGTGAACACGACCCCGGCGGCGGTGGCCGAGACGTTCCAGATCGGCGGCGAGAGCATCAGCCTCAACCTGCCGGGCGGGCCGTACCTGCGCGTCGAAGGAATCGGCGCCGAGCTGACGATCGCCGGCCAGCACATCCGCGGCGACTTCGTGTTCGAGCAGGCTACCGCAGGCGGCCAGCAGGCGACGCGCGTCCTGATGCGGAACGTCAGCGCGAGCTTCGGGAACGGCACGACGAGCTTCGTCACCCTCGCCGACGGGTTCGGCTTCTTCTCGCTGAAGACCGGCGGCTTCGCCGGCGAGGTGCACGGCAACGTGACGATCTCGATCCCCGGCGCGGAGCTTCACGGTGACTTCTCGCTCGTGATCAACACCGCGACGACTCCCGTGAACGAGTCGATCGCGTTCGGCACACAGCCCGGCACATCGAGCGTGGCGGCCGTCGGGGACGTGAACGGCGACGGCCGCCCGGACCTCGTGATCGGGACGACGTCGGCGACGCCGTCGGTGGGGACGCTGCTCTACCTGAACGACGGCGACGGGAGCCCGTTCGACACGATTCCGGCGATCGTCCTCGGCGGGGCAGGCGACGACACGAAGGCCGTCGCGCTGGCCGATCTCGACAAGGACGGGGACCTCGACCTCGTCGTCGCCAACGCGGCGACCACGCGGCTGTACGTCAACAACGGCACCGGCTCGTTCTCCGAGAGCACATCTGTGAGCTTCGGCAGCGCCGGCGCCGCAGTCGCCGTCGGCGACGTCAACGGGGACTCGGACAACGACGTGATCGTCGGCGTCGACGGCGGTCAGAACCGGCTGTACGTCAACGGCACGACGACGCCGGGCACCCCGTCGTTCACCGAAGCGACGCCGTTCGCCGACCACACCGACACGCACACCCACGCTCTCGCGCTGGGAGACGTCGACCGGGACGGCGACCTCGACCTCGTCGTCGGCAACTACGGCGAGGAGAACTACCTGTACCTGAACGACGGCACCGGGTTCGGGACGTCCACGGCGATCGGCTCGCAGACCGACCACACGACCACGCTCGCGCTCGGCGACCTCGACGGCGACGGCTACCTCGACGTCGTCGCCGGGAACAGCGGCGAGGAGAGCCGGACGTACCTGAACCGGACGACGGCGGACGCGACGCCGAGCCCGGCGGTCGTTGCCGTCGCGTTCACCCCGGGCGAGGCGATCGGGAGCGCGACCGACACGATCACGGCGATCGCGCTCGTCGACGTCGACGCCGACGGCGACCTCGACCTCGTCGCCGCGATCGACGGAGCCGCGAGCAAGGTCTACGTGAACAAGGGCACCGCGACCCGTTCCGGCGTCGACGGCGTCACCAACGGGACGACGGCGTTCTCGGCCCCGTCGGGATCCTTCGCGGGCGACGCCGGCAAGGTGATCGAGGTCGCCGGCGGCCGGTATCTCGTCGGCGCGTCCCCGACGGCGACCGGCGTCACGCTCGACCGCGCCGCAACGCCGAGCAGCACGTCGGCCGCCTGGCGGGTCCGCACGTGGAACGGCTTCGAGACCGCGACCGTCGGCACGTTCGGCGGCACGACGACGAAGGCGCTCGCCCTCGGCGACTTCGATGCGGACACGCGCGTCGACGTCGTCGCCGTCAACGGCACCGCGGCGAACCGGCTGCACCTGAACGCCGGGTCCGGCAGCCTCGGCGCCGGCGAGGCGATCGGCGCCGTGTCGCTCATCGTCACGGGCGTCGCCGGGACGTCGCCGTACCTCCGCGTCCGCGGCGAGAACGTGACGCTCACGATCGTCGGCCAGACGATCACCGGCACGTTCGAGTTCGAGCAGAAGACGGCAGCCGACGGCACCCGCACGGTCACCATCACACTGACGAACGCGGAGCTCCATCTCGCCGACGACCTCGTCACGATCGGCGTCAACGGCTTCCTGACGATCACGAGCGGCGGCATCGGGGCGGAGCTCAGCGTCGACCTCGGCCTCAACGGCAAGCTCGCGCTCGGCCCGATCGAGCTCGACGGGACGATCACCGTCCGCATCAACACCTCGACGGCCCCGATCGTCGTCGGCACGACGCGCCTCCCGGGTGGCCCGTATCTGCGGATCGAGGCGACGGGCGCCTCGTTCTCCTTCGGCGACGCCACGGTCACGGGCAACTTCGTCGTCGAGCAGACGGCGAACTCGCTGGGGCAGCGCCGCCTCGTCCTCGCGGCGAGCGGCGTCGGCGTCACGCTCGCCGGGACGCCGGTGCTCAGCGACGCCGAGGGCATCCTCGTCGTCCTCCCGCGGACGAACCCGACGGACGCGACGACCGGCGGGCTTGCCGGGCGGATCAGCGGGAGCATCGACGCGAGCGCGCTCCTCGGCGGCGCGGGCACGCTCCTCGGCACCTTCTCGGTCGCGATCAACCGCACCGGCCGCGCGGTCAGCGAGTCGATCACGCTCGCCGACCGCACGCTGACGCTCGACCTCCCGGCCGGGCCGTTCGTCCGCGTCTCCGGGACCGGCGTGCAGCTGACGATCGCCGGCCAGACGCTCGGCGGCGACTTCTCGATCGAGAAGTCCACGACGGAAACGCGGATCGCGGCCAACAACGTCACGCTCAAGCTCGGCAACGGCACGACCGACTTCGTCACGCTGACCGGGGGCCAGGGCGCGTTCCTGGTCAAGCCGAAGACCGGCGGCGGCAACGGCATCGCCGGCCGGATCAGCGGCACCGTCACGCTCAACATCCCTGGGATCGCGTTCAGCAGCGCGCTCTTCCTGGAGATCAACACGACCGGAGCGCAGCAGACGCTGACGATCCCGGGCATCGCGACGCCGGTCACGATCGACGCCGGCAACTACCTGCGCGTCGGCGCGAAGAACCTGACGCTGACCGTCGCGGGCCAGAAGCTCAGCGGCGACTTCTTCTTCGAGCAGCAGACGACGCCGGCGGGGCGGGTCGTACGGCTGTCGTTCGCCCATGTCGCCCTGTTCCTGGGCGACGACGCCGGCACGCCGACCGACACGAACGACGACCTCGGGATCGCGATCAACGAGGGCAACGGCGCGTTCCTCGTCACACCCGCCGGGCTCGCCGGCGAGATCTCGGCGAGCCTCGAGCCGCGTCTGCGCGGGCTCGCGACCATCTCGGCGGCGGCGTCGATCAAGCTGCAGATCAACAACACGACGGCGGCGGTCAACACGACCATCGGCGGCGTCCCGCTCGTCCTGCCCGCAGGGCCGTTCGTCCGGATCGAGATCACCGCGAAGCTCGAGGTCTTCGGTCAGAAGCTGAGCGGCACGTTCTCGTTCGAGCAGGCGACCGGCGCCGGCCCCGACCGCGTCCTCAAGACGACCGACGACACCAAGATCCTCCGGATCGCCGCGGCGAACGTGAACCTCTTCCTCGGCGACGACGGCGGCACCGACGGTGAGACGCCGGCCGACCTTGAAGACGACGTCGGCATACGGATCTCGAACGGCAGCATGAAGCTCGTCGTCACCCGCGAGGGCGTCGCCGGCGAGATCAGCGCCGCCGCCAGCATCCAGTTCGGCAAGGACGGCGACGGCAACGTGATGGGCGCCAGCGTGAGCCTCGTGCGCGTGACGCTGAACACGATGAAGCGCACTGTCACGACGGGCGGGGTGACGAAGATCCTGCCGGTCGCGGTCAACGAGAGCTTCAGCATCGGCGGTCGAACAGAGACGCTGGCGCTGCCCGCCGGGCCGTTTGTCCGCGTCGAGGTCGTCGGGCTCTCCGTGACCCTGTTCGGGCAGCGCCTGAGCGGCGACTTCTCGTTCGAGAGCATCACGACGAGCCTCGGCCCGGACGGCTCGCTCGACGGCGTCGGCGACGTCACCGAGAAGCGGATCTCGCTCGCCAACGTCGGCCTCCGGATCGGCTCGGCCGAGCGCGACTTCGTCGTGGTCAGCAACGGCGAAGGCACCTTCACGATCGTCCCGGGCGGCGTGTACGGCCACCTCTCGGCGAACGTCGCGATCACGATTCCGGGTGTCTCGCTCAGCGGCGCGTTCGAGCTCCAGCTCAACACGACGACGGCGCCGGCGGGCGGAATCGCCGCGCAGACCGTCAAGGTCACCGGCACCGGCGTCAGCCTCGACGTGTTCGGCCAGCGCCTCACCGGCACGTTCACGTTCGAGAAGAGCGGCACCGTCGTCACGCTGACGGCGACGAACGCGGTGCTCGCGCTCGGCAACGGTTCGACGACGTTCGTCACGGTCACGGTGCCGTCAGGCGCGATCCAGCTCCGGAACGACGGGATCGTCGCCGCGATCACGGCCACGATCGCGTTCGCTCCTTCCCTGAGCAGCACGATCGGGCTCGTCGGGCCGCCGCCGCCGATCACGCTCGGGATCAACACGACGAAGTCCGCCGTGACGCTCACCGGCAAGACGATCCAGCCGGGCATCCGCGTCGAGGTGGGGACGACCGCCTCGCCGGTCCAGCTCAACGTCCTCGGCCAGCGGCTGACCGGCGTCTTCGCGTTCGAGCAGCAGACGACCGCGGCCGGGACGAAGGTCGTCCGGCTCGCCTTCTCGGGCGTCAGCCTCTTCCTGGGCGATCCGAAGGATCCGAACGACCTGACGGACGACGAGGGGATCACCCTAAGCGGCGGCGCCGGCTCCGTCCTCGTCACGCCGCAGGGGATCGCCGGCGAGTTCAGCGGCACGATCGCCCCGACCCAGGCGCTGCAGGACCGCATCCACCTCGGCATCACCGTGCCGCTGAAGGTGCAGATCAACAATCTCTCCACCGTCGTCCACGAGACGTTCACCGTCGACGGCGTGTCCACGCCCCTCGATCTGCCCGCGGGCCCGTTCGTGCGCGTCACAGCCGACGACGCGACCATCACGGTGCTGGGCGTCACGCTGACGGCCGACTTCACCTTCGAGCGGCGAACGTCGCTCGGAAAGGACGGCAAGCCGGGCGGAGTGCTGCCCGAGGACCAGGACCAGATCGTCACCAAGATCGGAGTGGCGAACCTGAATATCTCCGAGACCGCGACGATCCCGGACGTCAGCACGAACCCGGGGCTCAGCGACGGCCAGGGCGCCGTGATCATGTACGCGAACGGGTTCGCGGCGCTCGTCTCCGGCAAGGCCAAGATCACGATCCCGGGCTTCTTCGACGCGTCCGGAACGATCGGCTTCTCGATCAACACGACCGGGGTGGCCGTCAAGGACTCGGTCGACGTTGCCGGGACGCTGATCGTCCTCGACCTGCCGGCGACGCCGCGGTTCGCGATCCAGGTCCAGGACCTCGACTTCAACTTCGCGGACATCCTGGAGATTCGCGGCGACTTCAGGATCAGCGGCGACAGCTTCAGCGGCAGCGGCCTGGAGATCTTCGTCGGCAAAGGCCCCTCGCTGATCGACGGCAACCCGAACCCGGCCGCGATCGGCGTGCTGATCAAGAACGCGACGATCAACTTCCAGAGCTACGGCACCAAGCAGGCCGGCCTCTACACGCTCTACGCGACCGGCGACATCGCCCTGATTGGGTTGCCGGGCCTCCAGATCGGCGGCCACGCGACGTTCTCCGTCAACACGACCACGCAGGTCCGGCCGAATCCGTCCGGGACGGGCACGCTCGCGCCCGGCGCGTTCCTCTTCGAGGGAACCGGGATCGTGCTCTCGGTCGGCGACATCCTCAAGGTCTCGGGCGGCCTCGCGATCACGCGCCAGCCGAACGGGACCCTCGAGGTGACGATGGGGAACACGACCGTCGAGGTGAACATCCCGATCAACGGCACGAACGTGAAGGCGTTCTCGATCAGCGGGAGCGCGAGCTTCACGATCAGCCCGTCCACCGGCTTCAGGCTCCAGAGCTTCAAGGTCAACGGGTTCAGCGTCTTCGGCGCCTCGTTCGGCGGCAGCGGCTCGCCGACGGCGCTCTTCCCGACGGCCGACCTCGCGCTCTTCCCGAAGAAGAACCCGATCACCGGCCTGCTGATGGGCTCGCTGCTCGACAACGGCCGCCAGACCATCACCGCCGCCGACCTGAACCAGCTCGGTTACATCGACGTCGTCTTCAACGACCGCAGCGGGACGGGGCTCAACGAGGCCTCGATCATCGATCCGGCGGCCGAGTTCGAGGTGCTGGTCAACGGCGTCCCGACGACGGTGCCGATCAACGGCGCGGCGACCCGTGTCTCCGGCAACACGTACCGGTACCGCCTCGACACGAGCAGCGGCGGGTTCAGCGGCAACGGGCCGATCTCGATCCGCTTCCTGCCCGGCTCGTTCTCCGATAGCAGCGGCACCGGCGGCGCAGGCGCCGGGAACTTCAGCGAGTCCGAGGAGCTCTACTTCGTCCCGACGCCGGGAGCGAAGCCCGCGCCGACGGCGCAGCTCGCGAGCCCGGGGAACGGCGACACGCTCACAGCACAGGCGCTGAACGCCAAGGGCTACATCGACGTCGTCTTCCAGAGCTTCGATGGAAAGCCGATCAAGAAGGACTCGATCGACGGCGACGAGTTCAAGCTGTCGGGCCCGGGTGTCACGACCGACGTCGAGACGGGCACGGGCAGGGGCGTCCTCTTCCTCAGCGCGCCGCTCCTGATCGCCGGCACTGCCCCCGACGCGACCTCGCGGACGTACCGCTACTTCATCAGGGACAAGAACCGGACGAACGCGACGCAAATGTTCCAGACCGGCGCCGTCACGATCGAGTTCCTCGCCGGCTCGTTCACGACCGACGTGCCGTCGCCGCAGACGCCGACGCCGAACCTGGGCACGAAGCAGACGTTCACGCTCGACGCGGCCGCGCCGGGCGCCGCGCCGGCGGCCGGGCCGATCCAGCTCGGCCCGCTGACGCTGCAGAACCCCACGATCGGCCTCGCCGACTTCGGGTTCTCGCCCGACGGCATGGTCGTCCTCTCGATCGCGATCGGCGTCGACCGCGCGAGCCTCGTGTTCGGCCGGCCCGCGCCGACGGCGACCTCCGGCACGCAGACGTCGATCACCGGCTCCCCGCAGGAGAAGGGCGGCGTCACGGCCGACCTGATCGGCGTGCTCGGGATCTTCGACGTCCAGATCGACGCGTTCGGCCTGCTCAGCGGCAACTTCCGCGTCAACGTCCCCGGCAAGTTCAGCCTGAAGGTCGCGTCGCTCGAGGCGCACGTGCCGGACGTCGTCGACATCTCGGCGACCGGCATCGACGTGACCTACGACCCGGGCGCGAAGAACGCGGACGGCACCGAGAAGAAGAACCAGGAGCTGCTCCGCGTCGACAGCGCCTCCGTCACGTTCCCGAAGTTCAACGTCCGCGGCTCGATCGAGCCCTGCGGGCCGTCGCCGGTCTGCCCGACCCGGATCCCGGGCCTGATCGTCCGGCAGAACGGCTTCAGCCTCGGCACGGCGACGCTCCAGTTCGGCGGCGTCGGGGCGAACGCCCAGTCGACGACCGGGGCGTCGAAGATCACGTTCGGCAGCATCGCGGAGTTCGACGACATCAGGATCGGCGTCCAGAACTTCTCGATCGACTTCGGCAGCGAGCTCGTCTTCAACGGCGCGATCTTCGTTGCCTCCGGCGGCGCACGCCTGTTCCCGGGCAAGGCGTTCTCCGCCACGATCACCGATCGCAACACCGCGGACGACAAGAACCCGGACGGCACGCCCAACACGGAGGCGATCCGCCTCCAGCTGACCTTCGCGAACAACCGCGTCCAGGCGTTCCAGTTCAAGGTGGACACGCTCGAGATCCACCTATCGAGCTACGTCACGCTGACGGCCCGCGACTTCTTCCTGGACACGGGCGCCGCCGACAACGAGCCGCTCGTCTCCTTCCAGTCGGTCGGCGCAAAGGTGAAGATCGGCTCGCTTGAGCTGTCCGGTGAGGGCCGCAACTTCTCCTTCCTCGGCGACGGGACGTTCAAGGCCGGCACCGGGTTCGGCGTCTTCCTGAGCATCGGCTCGGCGACGGGCGACAGCTTCCAGTGGCCGAGCTTCCTCCCGATCAAGATCGACGCGATCGGGATCGAGTGGAAGAACGTCGAGCAGCATCCCGAGGACTTCGTGCTCACGCTCTCCGCGAGCGTCACGGGAATCAAGGGCCTCGGTGGGCTCGAGTTCTCCGGCTCGATCCAGGGCGTCCGCATCCAGCCCTCCCTGCTCGCCGAGGGCAAGTTCCCGATCATCTCGATCGACGCGCTCGGGGTCAGCGTCAAGGGCAACATGTTCGGCGGCCAGATCGACGCGCAGCTCGTCGGCGGCATCCTCAAGCTCGACGCGAGCTACAACATCATCGGGACGTTCGACTCGACGACGCCCGTCTTCAAGCGCGTCTTCTACCTCGGCCTGCAGGGCGGCTTCTCGATGCTCGGGATGGGCGGGTTCACGATCCGCATCGGCCTCAGCGAGCTCGGGCCGCTGCAGGTGTTCATCAACGTGAACACGCCGACCGGCGTCATGCTCGTGCCGCAGATCGGCCTCGTCATGAACGACTTCTCGGCGGGCGTCGAGTTCTTCAAGACGCTGCCGTCGATCGAGGATCCGTTCGCGCTCCGCAGCTCGCAGTTCGGCCTGCCGACCGACATGACCGCCGACCAGTGGCTCGCGTCCCTCCAGCAGCAGGTGGCGCTCCAGGCGAAGACGATCGCGGCGAACCCGAGCCAGGGAGGGTTCCTGGCGGCCTTCACCGCGCCGATGACGATCACCGGCTCGGCGCGGGTCTACTCGCTGTTCACGTCGCAGGCGGTGTTCAACGGCCAGGTGATCGTGAAGATCTCCACCGACGGGAAGTTCCTGATCGTCGGCAAGCTCAACTTCGCCAACAACCAGGTCTCGATCAGCGGCCGCCTGTACGCCGACCTCTCGAAGGTGACCTCGGGGAACGTGACGGTTCTGTTCCTCGCGGACATCCCCGACCAGATCCGGCTGCTGACGATCTACGGCAAGCTGAAGATGGGCTTCCGGAACGCGTCCGGCGAGGAGGTCGCGTTCGAGGTCGTCGACGCTCCGACCAATACGACGACGACCGCCGGCGGGCCGGTCGGCACCGTCGTCGACCCGGCGGGCAACGGCGGCTCGGTCGACGTCAACACCGTCGCGGGCCAGAAGTACGTCGACGTCACCTTCGCGGCTCCAGCGGGGGCCACGCTCGACTACAAGTCGATCCTCGACGGTGACGCCGAGATCAAGCTCACGGGCGTTGCGGGCGTCACGGACACCGACATCGCCGGCAAGCCGACGCCGATCACGACGTTCACGACCGCCACGGGCGTCGTGATCTCGCCGCTGCTCTACGACGCGACGATCCAGAACGTCTTCCAGTTCACGCCGGACCGCGCGGTCGTGGACTCGACGCTCGGAGCGACCCCGACCCCGACGGCCGAGCAGAACGCGCTCGCCGCCTGCCAGAGCGACGCGAACAAGTACGACTGCCAGCTCGAGACGCGCGACCTCGGCGCCGGGCCCGTCCGCGTCGTCACTGCCCGGACGACGAAGGAGATCCTCATCACCAAGGCGGACGCGCCGGCCGGCACGCTCGAAGCCGACCTCGAGCTGGTGACGCTCGACCTCGCGATCAGGAAGACCGGGACGAACCGCTTCCGCTACACGATCACTTCGACGCCGACGTGGAACCGCGGCGACGTCACGGTCACCTTCGTCGCGGACAGCTTCAAGAACGCCGACGTCACCGGCACCGACGGCAACGTCGTGGCAGGCGCGAAGAACGCCGAGATCACGGTCACGTTCGGAGTCGACGGCGCGACCGCCCGGCTCCGGGATCCGGGTGCCGGCGGCTCGGTCGACGTCAACGTCCTCAACAACCGCAACTGGGTCGACGTCGACTTCGAGCCCGCGGGGACGCTCCGCATCGACGTCGGCTCGATCGTCGACCTCGATCCGGAGTTCACGCTCACCGGCGCCGGTCTCGGCACCCTGGCGCTCGACACCGCGAAGGCTCCCGTGCTCGTCTCCGGCGACCCGACACTGGCCGGGGCCACGCTGACCTTCCGGTACTGGCTCACGGGCAAGGAGGGCGCGAGCGGAGCGGTCACGCTCACCTACCTCCCGAATGCCTGGTCGTTCGGCGTGCCCTCGGTCGACGGCACGAGCGCGACGGTGACGCTGACGCTCGGCGCGCCCGGGAACTTCATCACGGTGGTCTTCCCGGCGGCCATGGACTTTGAGGTCGTGGAGTCGACTCTGTCCGACCACAACGAGATCACGATCGCGATCGTCGAGAGCTCGACGGGCTGGATCGTGACGCTCGCCGACGAGGCGCCGACCAAGATCGCGCCGAACGTCTACCGCTACAAGCTCACTGTCGACACCACCAACGCCACCAGGTCGTCCGTGACGATCCAGCACACGTTCCAGCCCGGCACCTGGGATGAGCAGAAGGGCGCGGACACGAGCACGCGCCACACGGTCGCCACGCTGCCCACCACCGGGACGAACGATCCGGCCCATCCCGAGCGGCGGCAGAACGTGCTCAGCATGGGCCAGAATCTCCCGGCGACCGTCAGGGTGACGGTTCCGAGCGCCGCCACCGACCAGAACGCGACCGGCCTGACCCTCGATCCGGCCTCGGTCACGAACGACGCGTTCAGGGACGACGACCTCGCGAACGAGGGCATCCAGATCTCGACCGGCGGCGCCAACGGCTGGACGGTGACGCTCGATCCGGCGCGCGCCCCGGTGCGGGTCGGCGAAACCAACCAGTACGACGTCCCGGTCTTCATCGAGCTCGCCGCGGCAGCCGCGCCGACCGTGACGCTCACGCTGACGTTCGCGACCGGCGGCGTAGCGTTCTTCGCCACGACCACGGCGGCCGGGACGCAGGCCGGGGAGACCGAGGACAAGTCGTCCGAGATCGCCAACGGCCGCACGTTCGTCGACGTCGCGTTCGCGCCGGGCCTCGGCCGCGTCCTCGACGACGACTCGATCGACGGCGGCGAGATCTTCTTCTCCGGCTTCGGCAGCAACGGCGTTGCCGTCGTCACGAGCGACCCGCACGGCAAGAAGGCCGTCAACCTCGGCGGCGGCGTCTTCCGGTTCATGCTCACCGGCACGTTCCGGCCCGGCGACGTCCTCGTCACCTTCACGCAGGACTCGTGGAACGACCGGGCCCGCGGCCCGCCGCTCGGCACCTCGACGCCTGCCAACCGGGAGATCAAGCAGACGTTCTCGGTGGTCGGCGCCACGGCGGACCTGGTCGTGACCATCCCCGGCACGAACGGCCAGCCCGACCGGGACGTCGCGCTCGGCGGCTCGACCGTCGGTCGCGGCGCGATCAACGGCCCGGGCTACCTGCAGGTCTCCTTCCGCCCGAGCAGCGGCTTCGCGATCGACCCGACCGCGATCAACGGCGGCGAGCTCGAGCTCCGCGACGCGGCCGGCAACCTGATTCCGCTCAGCGGCACGCCGATCCGCGTCGGCCTCACCGACACCTATCGCTACGGCCTGTCCGCGCCGCTTGCGGCCGGCAAGTATCAGGTCACCTTCGTCGCCGGCTCATTCGGCGACACCGGCGGCGTCCTCAACCAGGCCGAGGCCGAGACGTTCACGCTCGTCTCCGCGACCGCCGACCTCGGCGGCCCGACGCAGGGCCAGGTGCTCGACCGCGGCTCGCTCGAGGGACGCGGCTGGGTCGACGTCACCTTCAGCTCGCTCAACGGGCTCGACCCCGACCAGGACTCGATCTTCGACATCGACGCCGAGATCTCGGTTTCGAGCGGCTCCGACACGATCGTCGTCGAGGGCGCGCCGGTCCTCTTCAACGGCAAGTACCGCTACTTCTTCACCGGCCACACGCCGGGCCGTGCGATGACGGTGAGCTTCCTGGCCGGTAGCTGGACGGACAGCGCGGGCGTTGCGGTGACCGCGGGACAACTCGGCACCGCCGCGAGCAACGACGCGCCGACCGCCGGCATCTACATCGACGTCACCTTCAACCCGACCGCGGGCGCAGACGTCGACGCGAGCACGGTCGACGGCGACGAGTTCACCCTCAGCGGCGCCGGCACCGAGAACCTCGTCGCGGGCGACGTCGTCCAGACCGGCCCGAAGACCTTCCGCTACCTCTACACGGGCCTGCTGACCGCCGGGAAGGTCACGGTCTCCTTCGCGGCAGGCGGCTGGAGCGACACCGGGGGCAATGGCGGCGAGGCCTCCACGCGGCAGTTCGCCGTCATCATCCAGGCGCAGTCCTTCTTCATCGAGCTCTCCGGCGGCCTGATCCTCCAGGCGGGCGACTTCCTCGACGAGCCGCTGCTGGAGCTCAAGGCGAAGATCACGCTCGAGATCGACAGCGCCCGGAAGGTCTTCACGCTGGCCTTCTCCGGCCAGCTGAAGCTGATCAAGCTCGGGACCGTCGGGGCGACCGCCGGCAAGTTCGTCCTCGACATGAGCAACACGCTCAGCGACTCCCCGCAGTTCTGGGGCGTCGCGACGCTCGAGACCAACTTCTCCGCGCTCGAGCAGTACGGGATCTTCCTGTTCGCCAAGGGCACGCTCCAGGTCAACACCTCGGAGTACGCCAAGACCGAGACGATCACGCTGCCGGGCCTCGGAGCCGGCGGCACCGACCTGACGCGGACGTTCCAGCTCCGCCCGAAGAGCTTCTCGCTCGAGCTCGTCGGGCAGCTGCGCCTGCGCCCGCCGAACTCGACAACCGACCTGCTTCGGCTCCAGGGCGGGTTCTTCCTGAGCATCGATCCTGCGAAGTTCCAGCTCTACGCCACGGCCGAGCTCTCGTTCGGCGTCGGCGACGCACAGCTGACGTACGGCCAGGGCACGGGTCTGATCGTCATCACGACCGGTGCCGACGGCCGGAATCCGGGCGTCGCCGGCATGCTCACGGTCGGCTCCTCCGCGGGGCTCGGGCTCCCGAACGTCGGCAGCCTCTTCAGGATCAGCGGCAGCGTCAGCGTCGTCTTCAACACGACGAAGCAGGATCAGACGTTCCGGATCCCCGACGCGTTCCTGCCGCTCCTGCATCCGGGTGACCCGACCGAGATCACGATCTTCGGCGCGGCCCCGGGGCTGGACGGGAAGCGCAATCCGACGGCGCCGCCAGGCGGCGAGCTCTACATCGTCGCGATCGTCAAGGCGGACATCACGATCGGCGGCGTCATCACCCTGACGGGGTTCATCCGGATCGCGGTGGCCGTCGGAGCCTCGACCCGGCTCGAGATCACGGGCGCCGTCGCGACGCAGATCGCGTTCCTCGGCTCGCTGACCGGCACGCTCAACCTGAACGTCTTCCTGACGCCGACCCCGGGGATCGTGGGCCGCGTCTTCCTTGCGCTGCAGAGCAGCAGCATCCCGGGCATCCAGCTGAACGGTGTCTTCATGCTGGAGATCAACACCTTCTCGTCCGACCGGCCGATCCAGACCTTCAAGATCCGGGAGAAGCAGCTGCCCTCGGGCAAGACGGTCTTCGACGGCTTCGAGCGTGACGCCGCCGGCAACCTCGTCGTCACCACGCAGACGATCACCGTCCACGGCGGCTTCAGGCTGCTGATGGCCGGCGAGCTCGTCGTCGCGAACACGCTGCACATCGACGCCGAGATCCAGTTCCGGCTCGAGCTCGCCGGGAGCAACCCGGGCATCGAGCTGATCGTCAACGGCGAGCTCAAGCTCGATCCGATCGGTCGGGTCGGGCTCACCGACAGCGGCTTCCGGATCAACGCCCAGGGCCTCGTCGCCCGCGCGCAACTGACGCTCGACACGCACTTCGGCGAGGGGATCGGGCTTCGGTTCAACGTCAGTGCGCTCCTGTCGCTGAACACCACGGGCCGCGTCCAGACGCTCGGCTCGTCGGCGGTCGACCCGGGCTTCCGCCTCCGCCTCGAGGGGGACGTCACGTTCGCCGGCTTCGCGAAGGGCAGCGGCTTCGTCGACATCACGATCTCGTCCGGCCTCTTCCAGCTGCTCTTCGGCGTCAGCTTCGAGCTCGGCGGCCTGACCTTCCAGGCCAACGGCGGCGGCGCGGTCGTCTCCGGGACCGATCCGGGCTTCGTCCTCAAGCTGAACGTGCGCGCGCTCGCGGACGCGACGATCTTCTCGATCGACGCGAGCGGCACGCTCCAGATCAACACGACGAACACGGCTCGCCTCGGTGTCGCGCCGAAGTCGTTCCTGCTCGACCTGAACGGCAAGGTCGAGATCCTCAAGGTGCTCAAGTTCGACGCGGGCCTGCGGATCGAGGTCGTGGACGACGGCTGGTTGTTCCTCGCGCACGCCGAGGTCGACTTCTTCGGGATCGCGAAGCTCAGCGGCTCCGTCTTCCTCGACTCGCGCGGCAACTTCGACGTCCAGCTGAGCGGCCAGATGGTGCTCGGCTCGACCTCGTTCGGCCTGATCGGGGAGTTCCACTTCCGCGTCCGCTCGCAGGCGACCTTCGACGCGATCGGCAACCCGTACTACATCTTCGAGCTGAGCGGCGGCGCGAGCGTCGAGGCGCGCGTCTTCGGGATCACGCTTGCCGGCGTCGGCCTCGACTTCTCGTTCCACGCGGAGGGCGCGGGCCGCACGAAGATCGAGCTGAGCGTCACGGTCAGGATCAAGATCCTCTTCATCACGATCAAGAAGACGGCGACGTTCACGATCGGCTACCTCGAGCTGCCGAAGCCCGTCTACCTCGCTGGCAACCCGGGCAGCACCCAGACCGACGCGCGCAGCTGGAGCGGCGGCGAGCTCGTCCTCAACGTCGGCGACCGCGGCCAGTTCCGAAACATCGCCGAGACCGAGCCGAACGAGTCGTACACGATCGAGCAGATCGCCGGCAACGACCAGAGCGGGACGATCAAGGTCACGGCGATGGGCCGCAGCAACATCTTCAAGGACGTCACGAAGATCACCGGCAACTTCGGCTCGGGGAACGACTACGTGAAGATCCTCGACAGCGTCAAGCTGCCGGTCGTCCTCGACGGCGGCGGCGACGACGACGTGATCCTCTACGCGGGCTCGAACCCGGCCACAGTCCTCAACGGCGGCGGCGGCTCCGACTACATGGAGGCCTCCGGTCCGGGCGCGGTCGCGATCAACGGCGGCGACGAGAGCAATCCGTCCGGGACGGCCGACGAGGATCGCCAGGGCGACACGATCGTCCATTCCGGCACCGGCAAGGCCACGATCCACGGCGGCGACGGCGACGACCGGATCTTCGGCGGCACGAAGGCCGACGTCATCTTCGGCGACGCCGGCAACGACGACATCAACGGCCCGGGGGCGGAGATCCGCGGCGGCGACGGCGACGACCAGATCACGTTCGAGCTCGACTCGATCGCCGACGCCGACGCGCTCGTCCTCGACGGCGGCAAGGACGGCAGCAACGCCACCGATACCGGGACGAACGACACGCTGACGCTCTACCTGCGCTCGACCGGCGACACCGTCGGCGTGACGAAGCTCGGGCTCGGCTCGCTGCGCCTCGCAATCAACGGCATGAACCGCGACATGGCGGGCTTCGAGAACCTCGAGCTACACGGGCGCGGCGGCGCCGACGCCTTCACGATCGACGACCTCGAGGGCGCCGGCCTGAAGAGCTTCACGATCTCGCTCGGGCATCGCTTCGTCGTCAACGGGACCAAGACCGAGGCGCTGACCGTCGACGGCAAGACGTACAACCGCGTCGTCCCGAACGTGACGGAGTTCGACGACGGCTCCGCCGACTCCGTCCTGATCAAGGGCGCGGACGGCGTCGACGACAAGTTCATCGTCTCCGCCACCGGAGCGGACGGCGCGACCGGGCGCTACACGCGCGTCAGCGTCGCCCGCGCGAAGCTCGCCGGGACGCCGCAGACCGCGACGGCGCTCTACACGATCGTGATCCAGCAGAGCGTCCGCGCAGAGGGCGACTCGCTGACGATCGACGCGCTCGACGGCGACGACTTCCTCGACGCGGCCGGGCTCGGGGTCGCGTCCGCGGAGACCGGGACGACGCGCACAGACCAGATCGCGCTGACGCTGATCGGCGGCGCCGGCAAGGACCGCCTGATCGGGACCCCGTTCGACGACGTCCTCGACAGCGGCCTCGGCGACGACACCGTCACCGGCGGCGAGGGCCACGACGTGTTCAAGGACGACGGCGGCAACGACACCCTGATCGAGACCTTCGACGCCGACATCGGCCTCTTCGACAACACGTTCGTCGTCGGCCAGATCGTCGGCGACGGCAAGACACAGGTCGTGACCGTCCGCGACGGCGTCACCGCGCGGTTCGAGACGCAGCGCGTCCAGCACCAGGCGACGGGCGGCACGTTCAAGCTGAAGTTCAACGGCCAGACGACGGGCGCCTTGCTGTACAACGCCTCGGCCGGCGACGTGAAGATCGCACTCGAGGCGCTGACGAACATCGACAGCGTCGACGTCGCCAAGATCGCCGGTGCCGCGGGCGTGCAGACGTGGGAGGTCACGTTCAAGAGCGCGCTCGGCTCCGCCGGCCGCCCGAAGGACGTCCCGATCATGGAGGCCGACATCGGACCGGCCGGTGCCCGCACGCTCACGGGCGCGGACATCGAGGTCCGGATCAACACGATCACCGAGGCCGTCCTCGACACGGATGCGGTCGCCGAGCAGCAGCGCGTCCAGCACAGCGGCGCGGGCGGCAGCTTCGACGTCTACTTCGACGCCGACAAGTCACACCGCGCGACGATCGCGTACGACGCGAGCGCGAGTGCCTTCCAGACGGCGATCAACTCGCTGCCGCTCGTCGGGCTCGCGACGGTCGAGCGGATCTCGACGCTGCCGTACAGCTGGCGGATCACGTTCACCGACGACGCCGGCCGCGGCGTCGCGATGCCGCAGCTCCGCGTCGACGACAGCGCGCTCGCGCCGGGCGGGACGATCGGCAACTCGGCGACGGCGAAGGAGCTCGGCGAGACGTTCAAGGAGGACGACCCGTCGATGCGGCTGCCCGACGCGGGCGACCGCTACGCGGCAGGTGCGACCGTCGAGGACCTGCACCGGATCTTCGAGGTCGCGACGATCACCGGCGGCGCGGGGCGGAACATCCTCGTCGTCGGCGACTCCGACGGGCTCATCACGGTCGGCTCGACGCAGCTGATCGTCGAGCAGTGGAGCGGCCGCGCGACCCTCGACAACCTCACCAACTCGGGCGGCGGCGACCTCGGCTTCCTGAACGAGCTCTACATCGTGAACCTCGGCGGCGGTCTCACCGGCGCGCGCGTCGGGATCCGCGACAGCGGCGAGGGCCTCGGCGTCGACGAGATCATCGTCAACGGCACGAGCCTCGGCGACCAGGTCACGCTGGACGCGGTCGGCACCGGCTCCAACCGCACCGGCGCCGTCACCTTCGGCGACCTCGCCAGCGCCAGCCGGAACATCGTCACGTTCCGCGGGATCGAGTTCGTCAGCATCAACACGCTCGGCGGCGACGACACGGTCCTCTCGAACGACACCGCGGCGATCACGCTGATCAGCCTCGGCGCGGGCGACGACGAGATCGTGATCGGCACCGTCCCGCTGAAGCCGGACACGGGCAACCGGACGCTCGAGTTCCCGGACGGCGTCCCGGTCGTCGACACCGACAACCTCACGAACGGCGCCTCGAACCCGCTCTACGCGATGGGCGAGGAGAACAACGACAACTTCGAGGTCAACTTCAACCGCGCCCCCATCTACCTGCACGGCGGCAAGGGCAACGACCGCTTCCTGCTCAAGACCTTCCTCGTCCTGCGCGAGGACGAGGCGAATCCGTCCGCGATCACGAACCTCGCCCGGGTCTTCGGCGGCGAGGGCAGCAACCGCTACGACTACCTCCAGAACGGTCCCGTCGAGATCAACGGCGGCCCGGGCCTCGACACGCTCGTCGTGGTCGGCACGCCGATCGGCGACATCTTCGTGGTCACGAGCACGGTGATCGCCGGCGCCGGCCGCGTCGTCGCCTTCCGGAACATCGAGCAGGTCGAGATCGACGGCGGCGGCGGCAACGACCAGATCTACATCCTCAGCACGAGCGACAAGTTCACGACGCGGATCGTCGGCGGGTCGGGCGACGACGTCGTCCACATCGGCGGCGACCATCCGCCGCTCGTCTTCGATCCGCCGCCGTTCTCGTACACGCCGCCGAAGCTCCAGGTGGAGCTGCCGCCGAAGCTCGAGTTCGTGACCGAGACGATCGACTTCGGCGACTGGACGTTCGACTTCCCGCTGTCCTTCTGGACGTCCTGGGTCGCGACGTTCATCGGCATCGCGCCGGTGCTCGTGGACCAGGCGATCGAGGCGGTCGACCGCACGGTCGAGTCCTGGTTCGCCGCCTGGAGCCAGCGGATCCCGAACTTCCGCAACGGCCACATGACCCACGGCGACATCACGGCCCAGGAGGTCGTCACCTCGACGTTCCTCGGGTTCGCCGTCGCGCGCTCGATCCGCGTCACCGTCCCGAACCTCGTCGTCACCTACGAGCGCGGGGAGTTGACGCCGCAGTCGACGCAGATCCAGCCGGCGACGGTCACGGTCGACCCGCCGCCGTTCGTCTTCAAGCTTCCGGCGAACTTCACCGTCGAGGACATCGCAGGCCGCGTGATCGTCGACGGCGGCAGCACCTTCGAAGGCACCGGCGACACGCTGATCGTGCACAACGGCGCCGGCCTGGCCCAGAGCGGCCTCCTCACCAACCGCGTCGTCCCGCGCATCGACCAAACCGGGGAGGACCAGAACGGCAACCCGATCTACGCGCCGCAGCTGAATGGGAACGTCCCCGTCACCGACACGTTCGTCTCGCTCGAGGGCCTCGGCCTCAACATCCCGCTCGAGGGGTTCACGGGCGCAGACACGGTCAAGACGTTCGGGATCCTCATCCGCGGGATCGAGAACATCGACCTGCGGCTCGCCGACGAGCAGCCGGATCCGGCCGCCACGCCGATCTCCCGCGACGACTCGTTCACCGTCGCACTCGGCGAGCGCCGCGGCTCGCTCGACCGCGACACCGTCAACGGGACGATCCCCGTCGCGGGCCGCGCGCCCATCCAGCTGCAGATCGTGCTCGGCGCCGGCAACGACAAGGTCTTCCTGAAGCAGATCACCGGCAACACGACCGTCCTCGGCGGCTCGGGCGACGACACGCTGACGATCACCGACCAGCAGAGCCTCGCCAACATCCGCGGCGAGGTCCGCTTCGACGGCGCCGCCCACATCGACGAGTCGACCGCGCAGCTGCGCGACCTCGCCCAGCTGCAGCTGTCGAGCGGGCTCGTGTTCCCGAACGTCTTCGTCAACACCGCTCCGACCGACAGCTCGCCCTCGTTCGTGGATGCGCGCGGCGAGACGATCCGGTACGCCAACGCCGAGCTGCAGCCGATCCTGTTCCAGACCGGCACCTCGCCGAACACGCTGCTCTGGGTGTACGCGGTCGTCCTCCGCGACGACGGCCAGATCGTCACCGACCTCGTGCGCGAGCAGGGCAAGCAGGAGTCGGGCGTGATCGAGACCGGGAAGCAGAAGAAGGACGCGGCCGGGAACCTGCTCTGGCTCGACGCGTCGCTACAGCCCGTCACCATCGACACCGGCGTGCCGCTGATCGTGGCGCCGACCGCGGCCGTGCCGGCGGGCACCGTCCAGTGCGTCTACCTCAAGGCGAACGGCGACCGGGTCCTCGGCTCGTGCTCGACGGCGCCCTCGGGGACGACCCCGTCGATCGTGACCGTGACGTCGACCACAACGGGCGCCCAGCTCGTCTACATCGACTCGAAGGGGAGCAAGACCTTCGCCTCGACCGGCTCGGACGGCTTCCCGAACAAGCGCTCGTTCGTGACCGACTTCACGGGCGCGGCGCTGTTCGTCGACACGCGCGGGCTGCGGACGGATGTCGCCCCGTCGATGCTGGTGATCGACAACGCCGGCGCCGACATCAACGTCTACCAGCGCGCGACCGGCGCCGCGGGCTTCGCATCGCTCCGCGTCGAGGTCTCGGCCACGGGCGCGAGCGGCAGCTGGATCACGGCGAGCATGGTCGCGACGACCCGGATGCCGGGCGACGCGGCGCACCCGTTCTCCTACATCCAGTCGTACGACATCGGCGGCACCGCAGGCGGCCAGTACCGCTACGTCCGCCTCAGCTCGACCTCGACCTTCGAGCTCGACGCGATCGGTATCCGCCCCGGCCACGGCGGTCCGGAGAACACGACGCTCGCCACCGCGTACCCGACGGTCGTCGTCCCGAGCCTGACGACCAACATCCCGACGAACGAGTTCGGGGCGGTCGCCGGCGCTCCGAACGGCCTCGCCACGACCGTCAGCAGCACCAGGGTCGTCACGTTTGGCTCGAGCGGCCTCGACCTGCCCGCGCTGACCCAGGTCAACCGCGTCGAGCAGCGGGCCTTCACGCGGACGACGGACGTCCACGAGTCGTTCCCGAACGGCCACGACAAGCTCGTTGTCGACGGCTCCGTCGACGCGGGCCTGAACGGCTCCCTGCAGTCGATCCCGGTGGCGCTCGACCACATCACCACGGACGGGGCGATCGAGCTCCACGGCGGCACGATCACCCAGAACCTCACGCTCGGCGCGAACCAGACCTCGATCCCGCTGGCACAGGCGCCGGTCGATCCGTCGCTGCTCACCGTGATCGCGAAGCGCGACCTCGCGTCCTCGGAGTTCTCCACCAACGCGTCCGCGAACACGATCACGCTCACCGGCGCGGTCACGAACGCGATCGTCGTCCGCGTGATCTACCCCGTCGTCGGCGGCGGCAACAGCGCCCAATCGTTCTTGCTGGCGCCGGGCTCGAGCTCCACGCTGACGCTGCTCGGCGACCTCGCGACCGGCACCGTCACGGTGACGACCTACGAGACGGTCACGAGCTGGACGATCACGGGCGGCGCCACGCTGAACCTCAGCCCGGTGGCCGCCGACCGCGCGATTACCGTCAACTACCCGGCGGAGCAGCGCTTCTACCTCGGCGGCGAGCGCGTCTTCAGCGCCGTGCAGGAGGCCGACGGCCGGATCACGCTCACGCCGGTCGACCACACCGTCAACGACCGCGTCTACGACCTCTTCACGGGCGCGGCGGTCAACGACCCGTTCGGGAACCAGGTCACCTACCACGCCGGCGATCCGCTCCTCCGCTTCGAGGACGACCCGGTGCTCCACGTCGCCGGCGAGCTCGTCCGCTACCTCGGCGGGGAGCCGGTGCTGGACGAGCTCGGACGGCCGGTCGTCAACTTCGACGGCTCGCTGTTCACGCACGGCGCCGGCCAGGTCCGCGTCCTGAACCGGAGGGACTACGTCTTCGCGCCGAGCTCGATGACCTTCACCTACAACCCGGCCCAGCTCGTGCTCGACCTGTACAGCGGCACGCTCAACACGAACCCGAACGCCGACTACGCGGCCTGGCAGCTGAACTTCGACCGCGCCGTGAGCGCGACGAGCGACCGGGTCGTGGCCGTCGTCGTCAGCAGCGAGAAGGGGACCTTCGCGCTCTACGAGGGGGCGGGCTTCACCTTCGACCCGGCGACAGGGACCCTCACGCTCACGACGCCGATCGACGCCTCCAAGGTGGCCGGGACGGTCAGGCTCGACGTGACGCTCGCGCTGCAGCGCTTCCACACGGCCGCCGACGTGCAGCGCTGGTTCGGCGACGAGCCGGTCGCGGACGGCGACCCGGTCGTCGTCAGCCAGGGCGGCAACTTCACGCTCCTGCTCGCGTCCGACGACACGACCGTCGTCCGCTACACGAGCAACCCGAACGACCCGCAGATCGGCGACCGGAAGGTCTTCTGGCTCGACAGCCGCGGCAACCGGATCCGCCAGAAGCGCGGCGCGCCGGTCTTCGACCGCACGACGCTGCTGGAGCTGCACTTCGCCGACGGCGACCCCGTGCAGGCCCTCGGCACCGAGGCGGCGCCCTACTTCGGCGGCGAGCGGTCGTACTACACCGACGCAGATCCGGCGCAGGACGTCCGGAACCTCCACCGGCTGTCCTTCGACGGGCCGGAGGGCGACATCTACTTCACGGAGCGGACCTATCCGCAGGCGATCGCGCCGGTCGGGCAGATTCCGGCGACGACCGACACTGCCGTCGAGATCGCGCTCGGCACCGGCGACAACACGTTCACGATCCACGACACGCAGGCCGGGACGACGAAGCTCTCCACCGGCGAGGGCAACGACCGGATCGCCGTCCGGACGATCTCGGGCGCCACGACGATCTTCGCCGGCGACGGCGACGACGTCGTGAACGTCGGCAGCAAGGCCGGCCTGTGGGAGGTCGACCCCGGCGACGTCCGCTTCATCAACGTCTTCGGCGTCGTCGACGGGATCGGCGCCGTGCTGACGATCGACGGCGGCGACCCGTCCGCCTCCGACACGCTGAACGTCGACGACAGCGGCGACACGAACGCCGATGCCGGCACGCTCACGTCGACCGAGCTGACGGGTCTCGACATGGGCGGGAAGATCGTCTACGCGGCCTTCGAGCACCTCAATGTCGTCCTCGGCTCCGGCAGTGACACCTTCACGATCGAGAGCACCCACACGGGCACGACGACGGTCGAGGGCCGCGCCGGCGACGACACGATCAACGTCCGCACGATCGACGGCCCGACGACGGTCGCCGGCGACGGCGTCGTCCCGTCGTTCACGATCGGCACGCACACGATCCAGACCGGCGTCGGCGACGACGTGATCAACGTCGGCACGAAGGCTGGCGTCGGCGGCCGCAACTTCGAGGGCGTGCTCGACGAGCTCGACGCCGTCCTCACGGTGGAGGGCCTGGGCCAGCTCGACGTCGACCGCCTGAACGTCGACGACAGCGGCGACACGACGAGCAACACTGACGGTGTCCTCACGGGAACGATGATCACGGGCCTCGGGCTGAGCCCGGCCGGGATCGTCTACACGGGGATCGAGGCGCTCCACCTCACGCTCGGCTCCGGCGACGACCACGTCCACGTCGTCTCGACGCACCTCGGCACGACCCGGATCAGCATGGGCCCGGGCGCCGACCTCGCGACCGTACAGTCGGTCCAGGGCGGGACGCAGATCGAGGGCGACGACCCCGTCATCGCGGCGGCGGAGACGTTCGACGTCGTCGCCAAGGCGTTCGTCCGCGTCCTCCGGATCCTCGACAGCACGACCGCCGTCAGCGTGCGCGTCGACGGCGTGCTGAAGACCTTCGGCGTCGACTACACGTTCACCAAGGGCGACAAGCTGATCACGTTCACGGCGCCGGTCACGGGCACGGTGCTGGTGACGTACACCGGTGACCCGGCGGCGTTCACCCGGACGACCGCCCTGTCCCCGACCTCCAACAGGGACGACGTATTCGTCAACGTCGACGCCGCGGGCGCCGAGACGAAGCAGAACGGCGTGGGCGCCCTCCTGAGCATCGACGGCCAGCTCGAGCGCGACTTCGTCACTGTCTACCTGGCCGGCCAGGCGTACTCGCCGTCGCACCAGATCTCCCTGATCGACGTCCACGACTCCGGGGCGCCCACGGACGGCGCAGACAAGCTGTTCGTCTACGGCACGGACGACGAGCTCGTCACCGACCGGTTCCTGCTGCGGCGGAACTTCCTGGCGCTCCTGCCTGCCGCGACCCCGACCGCGGCCGAGCGGATCAACTACGACTTCACGCTCAACGGCGGCCTGGTGATCTTCGGCCGCGACGGCGACGACGAGTTCTCGCTGGACGACAACAGCGTCGTCACGACGATCGACGCGGGGAAGGGCAACGACCGCTTCCAGGTCGGCCAGATGTTCCAGTCGGCGCGCGAGTTCCCGAAGATCGGCTTCGAGGACGACGTCTTCGAGACCGTCGAGACGACGCGCGGCTTCCTGAGCAACGGGATCAGCCAGGCGACGAGCCTGTTCGGCGGCCAGGGCGACGACGTCTTCGTCGTCTTCCACAACACCGCGCCGCTCGTCGTCAGCGGCGACTCCGGCAACGACCGGTTCACGATCCGCGCCTTCGCCCTCAAGGGCTCGATCGCGATCGACCCGAACCAGCAGATCACCGAGATCTTCGGCGGCCTCGGCGTCGACTTCGTCGAGTACACGGACAACGCGCCGGTCTCGATCGACGGCGGCGCCGGCGTCGACACGGTCGTCGTGATCGGCACGGAGTTCAGCGACACGTTCGTGGTCACCGCCGACGGCGTCTTCGGCGCCGGTCTGTTCGTCCAGCTCGTCAACGTCGAGGTGCTGACGGTCGACGGGCTGGAGGGGAGCGACCGCTTCGTCGTCCTGAGCACGAGCCCGTACCTCTCGACGACGATCTTCGGCGGCCTCGGCAGCGACACGTTCGAGGTCGGCGGGGAGCAGGCAGGCGGCTCGGTCACCGTCGCCGCGCGCGACCTGCTGGGCCACAGCGGCCTCATCCTCCACTCGATCGAGAATGCGCCTTCTACATACGCGGCGGCCGTGGTCGAGGGGATCTCCGCCAACGTCGCCGACAACGACGAGGCGGCCGTCGTCCTGACCCCGCTCGGCGTGATGCGCGTGTTCGAAGGCCGCGCGGGCTCGCTCGCCGCCTACACGATCGTGCTGACGCGGCAGCCCACGGGGAACGTGTACGTCACCGTCGCGCCGACCGAGGCGACCGACGCCGCCGCGAAGGGCCTCTCCTTCTGGAACGGCAGCGCCTTCGTCGACGAGCTCGTCCTCACCTTCACGCCGGGGAACTGGAACGTCCCACAGACCGTCACGGTCGGCGCCGAGCACGACCCGGTCGCCGAGGGCGAGGAGAAGCAGGTCAGCGAGACGTTCACGGCCGGCGCGACGCCGTCGTTCGCCCTCGCGCACGCGCCGGTCGCGCTCGAGTACGTGACGGTCGGCGGCCAGAGGATCCGCGGCAGCCAGGCAACGCTGGTCGGCAACACGGTCACGCTGAGCGTGCCGGTGGCGCCGGGCGCGAGCGTCGAGATCGGCTACCTCCTGCCCGACGGGGCGATCGGCTTCTCACCGCTGCGCCACAGCATCTCCGAGGACAGCGCGCCGGAGTACGTCGGCGTGCGGATGCCGCTGATGGTCGTCCAGGTCGTCGACGACATCTCGGCCGGCGTTGTCGTCACCCCGACCCTGCCCGGCACGACGACTCCGGACGGCGACGCGATCGTGACCGAGGGCGGCGCTACGGACAGCTACGTCGTCTCGCTCAGCCGCGCCCCGGCCGTCGGCGAGGTCGTGACGGTGACGATCAGCTCCGACGGCCAGGTCCTGCTGAACGGCGCCGCCTCGCTCTCGCTCGTGTTCGACGCGAGCAACTGGGTCGACGGCTTCCTCGTCACACTCACCGCACTCGACGACACGGTGCGTGAGGGCTTCCGCACGTCCGTCATCCACCACACCGTCAGCTCGGACATGCCGGTCGACGGCTTCGCCAACTTCGACGGCATCGGCGTCCGCGACCTCGACGTCCGCGTCGTCGACGACGACTTCGCCGGCGTCCTCGTCCAGCAGTCCGGCGGCTCGACGGATGTCGTCGAGGGCGGCGCCGGCGATAGCTACACGGTCGTCCTCACGCAGGCGCCGACGAGCGACGTCACCGTCGTCGTCCAACCGGGCGTGACGCAGACCGGCGGCACGCTGCGCGAGTCGTTCATCACGGCCGGTGGGAGCTCGGCGTCGCTGACGCTCTCGACGCTGCCGACGCTCGTTGCCACCGTCATGGTCGACGGCCACCGGCTCGCGCGCGGCACCGAGTTCACGAACAGCGGCACGACGCTGACGCTCACGCCTGCGGCCGGGCTCAGGCCGGGCGCGCGGATCGAGGTCGTCTACCGGTTCGAGCGTGAGGGGCAGCAGGTCGAGGTCTCGACCGACGGCGTCACGTACGCTGACGAGGTCGCGCTCACCTTCACGCCGGGGAACTGGAGCACGGCGCAAACCGTGTACGTCCGCGCGATCGACGACGACGTCGTTGACGGCGACTCGGTGCAGGTGTTCGCGCCGCAGCCGCGCACGCTCGACGGCATCCGCGGTCCGCTCCGGATCGAGGGCGGCGTCGATCCGGAGGGCGATACGTCGATCCCGGCACCGCTCCTTTGGATCGGCGAGACCGACCCGCAGGAGTTCGTGCCCGACTCGAACCCGAACCTGCTCGTGCAGGAGCCGGAGCAGGTGGACGTCCTCGTCGTCGTCAACACGGACAGCGTCTCCGACGACACCGGCGTGCTGACCGACACGCGCATCACGGGCCTCGGGATGGGGCCGGACCGCGTGATCGGCGGCCGCCTCTTCGCCGGCGGGATCGCGTACGCGAACGTCGAGCTCCTGCGCCTCGACCTCGGCACCGGCAGCGACCGGCTGCTCGTCGAGTCGACGCACGGCGGCGTCACGATCGTCAACGCGAACAATGGCAACGACCAGATCCTCGTCCGCACCGTCGGCGGCCCGACGACGATCAACGGCCAGGACGGCGACGACCGCGTCGACGTCGGCCTCAACTTCACGTCGACGTGGTTCGGCCGGACGATCGACCACGTCAACGCCGCGCCGCAGGGCGTCCTCGACCGGATCCGCGCGTTCCTCCGGATCGACGGGGGCCCGGGGAGCGACACCGTCAACGTCGACGACTCCGGCGACACGACGGCCGACGTCGGGATCCTGACCGGCTCGACGATCGACGGCCTCGACCTCCGCTCCTCGGCGGTTCAGACGGTCGAGATCGCTCACGCGCTGGGCGGGACGTTCATCCTCAGGGTCGGGACAGCGACGTCGGCGCCGCTCCCGTTCGCGACGGGCGCCGCGGCGATCAAGGCCGCGCTGCTCGCGCTCGGCCTCGCGCACGTCACCGACGTCGTCGTCAACCGGGCCGGGAACGTCTTCACGGTCGGCTTCCTCGGCGACGAGTCGATGAACGCGGCTGCGCTGACGATCGCCGTCGACGTCGGCGGCCTGCAGGCGGACGACACCGGCCAGGCGCCGGCGGCGACCGTGACGCCGTGGGCCAACAGCCTCGGCCAGACCGTCGACGTCCGCGCGACCTCCGGCACCTTCCTCGTCACCGTCGGCGCCGGGCTCGCCACGTTCACGTTCACCGTCGGCGACAGCGCCGACGCGTTCCGCGACGCGCTCATCGCGGCGATCCGCTCGGTCGCTGCGCCGGTGATCTCGGCGGACGGCCGCGAGGTCGGCGTCAAGGACGTCCTCGTCGACCGTGTCGGCGACACGTACCTCGTCATGTACCAGGGCCTGCTGCGCGGCACGATCGGCGACCGGTTCGGGCTCAGCGTCGCGCCGAGGTCGTCCGTCGCGAACGCCACGGCGAGCTCGGTCGACGTCACCCTCAACGCGGTCGGCGGCACGTTCACGCTCTTCGTCGACGCCACACGGCGGACGTATGCGCTCGCAGCCGACGCGAGCAACGCCGCAATCGCCGCCGCGCTGAACTCGCTCCTCGGCACGACGACGGTGACGGTGACCTCGCTCGGCGGCGTCGCCGGGTCGCCGTCGGCGCGCGTGCTCCGGATCTCCGGCCTCTCGGCGGGGATCGCGGTGGCGTTCCGCGTCGACGACCGCAGCCTCGACAACCCGCTCGCCCTCGGCAACCGGCGCTCCGGGATCGACTACTACGGCGTCGACGTCCTCAACGTCGACCTCGGCTCCGGCAACGACGTCTTCAACGCGCGCGGCGCGACCGCAATCACCAACGTCTTCGGCCACGCGGGCAACGAGCGCTACTACGTCTCGTCGCTCGCGAACGAGACGCTGGCGAGCGCGCCGACGACGGACTTCCTCGAGGGCGACCTCGACGACTTCCGCGGCAACCTCAACCTGCACGCCGGCGACGGCCGCCACCGGCTCTTCGTCAGCGACGAGGCTTCGGTCGCCGGAGACCCGAACGTCGTCATCACCGACAACCCGGTGACTGCCACGAGGCTGCCCGGCGCCGAGATCGAAATCCGCGGGATGTCGACCGGCCCGATCACGTACCAGGCGTCCTCCGCCGGTAACTTCGCCGACGGGATCACGATCTGGAACGGCTACGGCGGCGACGGGATCACGATCGACGGCACGCACCAGCGCGACGCGACCGTCCGCACGATCACCACGCAGAACACCGGGCTCGGCAACGACACGGTCACCGTCAACCTCACTGCCGGCCAGGACGGGTTCTTCGTCCTCAACACCCAAGGCCCGTACAACCAGTTCACCGGCTTCGCCGACGACGACAAGGTTTACGGCCAGGCCTCGACGCTCCCGCTGATCGTCTTCGGCGGCCAGGGCAGCGATCTGATCGTCGGCGGCTCCGGCGGCGACCTCCTCTTCGGCGACCGCGGGCGCGTGCTCTACTTCGCGAACCCGGCGGGAGTGGCGCCGATCGCGTACACGATCACGGACGCGCAGCTGCTCGCGCTCGAGGGCGCGGCGGTCTCGGCGCTCGGCCACGGCGGCCCGGGCGACAAGACGGACGGCGTGGCGCGGCCCGCGGCGATCGCGATCAGCGTCGACCGGCTCGTCGGCGGCGTCGACACCGTCTACGGCAACGGCGGCCAGGACATCCTGATCGGCGGCGCCGCGGGCGACTTCGCCGACGGCGGCACCGAGAAGGACCTGATCTTCGGCGACAACGTCGGCCTGCAGCGCACGGTGGTCGGCGATCTGACGAACCCGCGCTTCCGCACCGTCGCCGGGCCGATCTACAGCACCGCCACGGCGACGGCCGGGAACGTCCTCGTCGGGTCGGCCCCGCAGCTCGATGCTGCCGGCCCGCCGACGTGGAGCGACTTCCGGATCACGCTGTTCGACCACGACCTGGCGACCCAGACCGCGGGGGCGAACAACTTCGGCAACGACTACCTCGCCGGCGGGCCCGACAACGACGAGATCTTCGGCGAGCTCGGCAACGACACCATCCAGGGCGACGCGGCAATTCCGCACGATGAGACGACCTGGCTCGTCAGCGGCCCGCTGGTCAACGCCTATCGCGGGGCGAGCTCCGACCGCTCGAACTGGCTCGACCCGACGCTCGACCTGACCGTGGTTCCCTCGGTCGACAACTGGCAGACCGACGGCGACGACTACGTCGAGGGCGGCGGCGGAAACGACCTGATCTTCGGCAACCTGGGCCAGGACGACCTGATCGGCGGAAGCTCGCGGCTGTTCAGCCTCGCGACGGCCGACCGGCGGGCGGACGGCGCCGATCTGATCTTCGGCGGCTCGGGGAACCGGGCGGCCCGCAACGACAGCGGGCTCCGCGCCGGCGACACCACGGTCAACATCCACGCGCGGGACGCGGACGTCGTCCTCGGCGACAACGGCAACGTGTACCGAGTGGTCACCGGCGGCGCCCAGAACGCCTTCCGGTCGTTCAACTACGACGTCTACGGGACGCTCGAGATCGTCCCGCGTGCCGCGGAGCTGATCGACTACACGCCTGGCGGCCCGGACTTCAACGCAGCGGGCGCCGCCGGCGACATCGGCGCAGCCGACGAGGTTCACGGCGAGTCCGGAGACGACGTCGTCTACGGGATGAAGGGCAACGACGTCCTCTACGGCGACGGCCAGGACGACACGATCATCGGCGGCTACGGCGCCGACTGGATCTCCGCCGGCACGGGTGACGACGGCGTCCTCGGCGACGACGGACGTCTGTTCGTCAGTCGGGTCGGTACGGCGGAGCCGCTGTATGGGATCGCCGCCGACCCGCAGTCCGAGCTCGACCGGCGAATCGCCGACAGCGGGAATGCCCACGAGGCGGTCATCAACGTCACCGGCTCGCTGCGCTACACGGCCGACCTGACCCCGAACAACCTCGTCCCAGGCAACCCGGCGCCGTCGACGACGACGGCGCGTCCGCTCAACGCCAACGACGTGATCTACGGCGGCCTCGGCCACGACGCGCTCCACGGAGGTGCGGGCGACGACGCGCTCTCCGGCGCCGAAGCTCCCGCGGCGCCCGCGTACGCGAACGTCTACTCGCAGTCCGGCGCACTGATCGCCGCGCACGTGCGGAGTGACTTCGCGCGCCCCTACAACCCGGGGAACCTGCTGGGCTACAGCCCGACGACGACGAGGCTGGCGCAGTTCGACCCGAACGATCCGCTGCGGAAGATCACCCTCAACGCCGACGGCTCGCTGAACAAGACGGCTGCCGGCGGCGACAACTGGTTCCTCAACTTCGACTTCAACGAGGGCCCGGTGGACACGTTCTGGGTCTCCGGCACCGGCTATGCGGGGAGGCCGACGGACGGCGACGACGTCCTCTTCGGCGACCTCGGCCACGACTGGCTCGTCGGCGGCAGCGGCCGCGACCAGCTGTTCGGTGGCTGGGGCGACGACATGCTCAACATCGACGACACGCTGACCACGAACAGCAGCCTGACCACAGCGCCCGACACGAACCCGTCGTACGAAGACCTCGAGTTCGGCGGCGCGGGCCGCGACGTGCTGATCGCCAACACCGGGGGCGACCGCATGATCGACTGGAACGGCGAGTTCAACACGTATCTGACCCCGTTCGCTCCGTTCGGCAGTCCGATCGTCGCCAAGCTCCTCCAGCCGGGCCTGCCCCAGTTCCTGTACGACCTCGCGAAGAGCAGCGGCGCCGATCAGACGCTCGCCTCTCAGTACGGTGGCGCCGCGGCCCGGAACGGCGAGCCGTTCGGCGAGCTCGGTCTCGTGCTTCAGAGCGATGCGGCCTGGGGCGACCAGCAAGGATCGCCGCGTGATCCGCAGTCCGGGAACATCCCGGGCGGTCCGCGCGACGTCCTCCGCACCGCGGGCAACAAGGCCATGAGGTCGCCGGCCTCGACCGTCACGCTCCCGGGGGCCCCGCTCACGGCGGCTTCGGCGCCGGTTCCCGCGGAGAGCGCCCCGCCAGCGCTCAGCTCGAACGACCTCGCTCCGGTCGTGGTCGAGGCGGCGAGCCTCTGGCGCTCGACCGGCTCGCTGTCGCCGCAGCAGCTGGGGCAACTGGAGCGGGTCCAGGTCGAGATCGGCGACCTGGACGGCCTCGTGCTCGGATTCACGATCGACGAGCTCGTCACGATCGACGTCGACGCCGCAGGCTCGGGTTGGTCGAACGATCCGACCTTGGTCGACAGCGTCGTCGCGGGGCGCGTCGACCTCCTGACAGTCGTCGCACACGAGCTCGGGCACGCGCTCGGCTTCGAGCACGACGACGAGGGCGTCATGGAGGACTCGCTCGCGACGGGCGTGCGCCGCCTGCCCGGGTCGGCGCACATGGTCGGCGTGGCCGTGGTCGAGCCGATCGGGACGGCGGCGCGCGGGTTCGCGGTCATCACGCCCGAATCGGAAGGACTTGGCTTCTGGTCTGCAGTACCGATAGTTGAAACGCGGATCGCCCGTACGCGTGAATCGCACGTGTACGGCGGAGAAAGATGGGCCGAACGGCCTATTGAAACGTGCTCGTGCGGATGCCAGCCTTGCACGCGCCAGAGGGAAACCGAACCGAGGCGTTCCTGCGGTCGCCTCACTGGGGCAGAGGGGAGACCGCTGGGAGCCAACGCGTACGCGGGGGTACGGGCCGCAGATCCGGTCAGCCTCCTTGCGATTCGCCGGACGACCGTGGGCCGGTCGATCTTGCTTGCCGGTTTCTCCGTCCTCGTCTTCACGTACGTCGCGCCGATCGCAAGCGCACTCGCTCGGCCGACCGCCGTCACGCCGCTCGCGACGCTGACGCCGGTGCGGTTCGACTTTCCGCGGCTCCGCGTTCCCGCGGTTCCGAAGGCTGTGAAGCCGGCCGCCGCTCAGGCTCACTACGTCCACCGGACGACCCGCTTCGCTGCCATAGCGCCTGATCCGTGGATGACGCATCTTCCGGCTGCCACTCGCAGGACCGCGACTCAGGTCCCGGTGGTGACAGACGCCTATTCGAGGCTGCCGGCTGCGCCCAAGGCGAAGCAGGACACGCTCCAGCCGCCCGTCTTCGAAGACACGATCGGCGCCGTCCCGGCCGACATGTCGGCGAATCCCGACGTTCCGACTGGCGCTGCCGCCGCGGCGACCTCGCCGTCGGCCCCGGACGAAGCTGCGGCAACCGAAACCGGCACCGAAGCGCCCGCGACCGAAGCATCCGCGACGGAGGCGACGCCGGACGACCTCACGGTCGAGCGCACGCACGCGACGTCCCCGCCGCCGGTGCGGCAGTTCTCCAGCACGCAGGATTCGGAACCGATCTCGGCCCCTGAGACGCCGACCGTCGAGTCCTCACCTCTCCCCACCGCCCCGGCCGAGTCCCCGCCGTCGCCGGACGCAGTCCCTGCCCCGGCTGTCGAGCTCTCGGCCCCGCCCACGTCCACGCCCCCCGCACCGGTCGTGAGCTCCGCGAGCACCACCGAGTCGACGGAGACGAACGTGACGGCGCCCGAGGTCGTCTCGCCACCTGTCCCGAGCACTGTCGACTCGAGCTCGAGCCCTGCGAGCGCGACGGGTCAGGACGATCCGTCCATCGCGACGACTCCCGAGGCCGCGGCACCGGCAACGGCGGGAGACTCGACGATCGGCAGCGCGTCGGGCACGAGCGCGACCACGTCGATGTCGGACGGCGCCGATGGAGCAGCAGGCGTCGCGCTGCCGCCACCGGATCCCGCCTCGAATCCTGGAAGCGGCCGTTCGCCGCCGGCGCCGTGGATCGTGGACGCCTCCGATCCCGCGAACCACACGATTTCGGTCACCGCCGACGGCTCGGACCTGTCCGTCACCGTAAACGGCGCGACGACGATTCGGCCCGCGGCGGAGGTCAGCTCGGTGGCGATCATCGGCGCCGACAGCCAGGACGACACCCTGATCGTGGACGTCGTCACGCCGATCAGCGCGCCGATCTGGTTCGACGGCGGCGCAGGCGGGTTCGACACGCTTTCCGTCAGCGGGACGAGCGGCCGGGTCATCTCCGTCGCGTCGGCGCGCGACTCCGGGACGATCAGGGCCAACGGCACGACGATCACCTATGTCGGACTGGAGCCGACGCTGCTCGGCGCGACGACCGACCTCGTTCTCACCGGCACCGCGGGCGACGACGATCTGATCCTCGAGCCGGACGGCTCGACGCCCGGGAATCTGCTCCTCCATGCTCCGACCATCGAAAGCGTCTCGTTCCCGGTCCCGTCGAGTTCGCTGACGATCCAGGCCGGTGCGGGGAACGACACCCTGACGATCAGCGGCTCGTTCCCGTCGCTCGGAGGGATCGACCTCACGTTCTCGGCCGAGGCGATCACGGTCGGTCCGGGGGCGGCGTTGACCACGTCCGGTGCGGTCGTGCTCGCCGCCTCGGCCTTCGATCCGGGAACGATGCTCCTCGTCCTTGTGACGGCCAGCGCGGCGGCATCGGTGACGATCAACGGGGCGACCCTGTCCGCGGGCAGCCTCACGGCGACGGCAACTGCGGCAGCCGGGTCGTCCGGCACGCCGCTCTCCGACGACATCGTAGACGCTGACTCGACCGCGACGGTCGCGGTGATCGATTCGACGATCACGACGACGGGCGGCGGATTGTCGCTCGCGAGCAGCTCCTCCGTCTACGCGAACGCCGTGTCGACCGGCACCGGGCTCTCCACGGACGTCGACGCCGCGGTCGCGACCGCGCTGATCGACAGCACGGCGATCACCAGGATCTCGGGGACGAGCGCACTGAACGTCGCCGGCACGCTCTCGCTGACCGCGGGGAACGGCACGGCCGTGACCGCAACCGGGACGGCGACGCCGCTGGCCGTGGGCGCTGTCGTCGCGCTGGCGACCGTCTCGCAGACGACCCGCGCGTACATCGACAGCTCCAGCACGATCGTCGCCTCCGGACTCTCCATCACTGCCGACTCCGACAACTCCGTCGGCACCGCGGCGACGGCCGCCGCCGGGGGAGCGACGCAGAACGCCAACCCGGCTGCCAGCCCGAACAATCGGACCGGCAACAATGCGAACACCGCCGATGGCCCGGTCGCCGTGGCCGCGGCCCTCGCGTTCGCGAAGCTGACGGGCGTCACCGAGGCGTACATCGCCTCGGCGGGTCCGGGCGTCAGCGTCCAGACGACCGGCGCACAGTCCATCCACGCAGAGTCGACGAACGCCACGACCGCGGCCGCCGACGGAAGCACCGCAACCTCGACCGCGACCGGGGTCGGCGTTGCGGTGGCGGTGAACCTCGCCGACGTCGAGACGAACGCGTACGTCGGCGGCACCGCGACGCTGACGACGCCGACGCTGGTTGTCGAGGCTGTTACACCGGCCGTCGAGACGTTCACGACGACCGCCAAGTCTGGAGCTGGAAGCGCCACGGCCAGCGTCGGCGTCGCGGGCGCGCTCGCCGTCGGTCACGTGAAGGAGAAGAAGACCGGGCTCCTGCGGTCGAACGCCGCTGTTGGACTGCCGTTCGGCGGCGGGACCGACGTGACGTTCAAGGGCACGTCGAGCCGCCACACCACCGTGACCGCGACGCCGCTCGTCAGCGGGGTCGACACGGGCGTCGGCGCGTCCGTCGCACTCGCTCTCGTCAGCGACATCACGAAGGGGTCCCTCGAGAGCTCGTCGGCGTTGACTGGTGCGAAGAACCTGACGCTGCTCGCGACGACGACCGACACGACCGAGACGACGGCGCAGGGCGGCGCCGCGAGCGCGACCTCGACGGCAGTGGCGCCGACCGTTGCGATCACGGTCTCGAATCTGACGACCGAGGCCTCGCTGGGACAAGGGCCGGCGCTCACCATCACGGGCGGACTGAGCGCGCAGGCGTCGCAGACGGCGACGGTGACGACGATCGCCGACGGTGTGGCCGTCGGTCCCAACGCGGCCGTCGGCGCCGCCGTCTCGCTCGGGTTCGTCAACCACTCGGTCAGCGCGACCACCGCCCGAGACGTCTCGGCGCCGGCCGGGACGATCACGTTCCAGGCGATCGGCGCCTCGTCGTCCGTGGCTCAGGCCAAGGCCTCGGCTGCTGGCGCGCCCGGCGCGGCAGCTCCGGGGGCCCCAGGGACAGGCGTCGCCAACCAACTCGCGGCGCAGCGCGCCCTCGCGAACGCGGCGGCGGCGAACAACGGGACGGCGGGCGCCACCGGTCCGGCGATGCCGGCCGCGGCCACGAGCGACGGCAGCGTGGCCGTCGCGGCCGCGATCGCCCTTGCGATCACGACGACCAGCTCTCTCGCCTCGATCGCCGACCAGCTGAGCACGATGGCCGGCGGGCCGATCACCCTCGCGTCCTCAGCGAACACCGATTCGCGCGCGAGCGCGTCCGGTGAAGCCGTCGGCGCCGGGAGCGCCGGCGTCGGTGCGGCCGTCGCGATCGACCTCGCCAACGTCAAGAACGCGGCGAGCATCGGCTCGGGAGGCACGACGACCTCGCACGGCCTGGCGCTCCAGGCCCTGATGGCCAGCAGCGGCGGAAACTCGACGCACAACCTGGGCGCCGAGGCGCTCAGCGGGGCCGGCACCGCCAACGTGAGCGTCGCCGGCTCGGTCGCCCTCAACTTCGCCGACGTCGAGACTTCGGCAGACATTCGTTACGACCCCGCGCGCGGGCCCCCGGTCGTCGACTCGAACGGGAACGCCGTTTCCCTGACCGCGGCCTCGGAGACCCTGTCCGGGGCAACGGCGGCGCCGGACGAGGTGGCCGCCGTGAAGACCGGTGTCGGAGCGTCCTTCGCGCTCAACCTCACGACGACCGGCACACGCGCCGAGGTGCAGGACGGTTCGGCCGTCGCCGGCGCCTCCGACCTCACGCTCAGCGCGACCTCCTCACCGACTGCGACGACCCTGGCTCAGGCCGGGCTCGCGTCCGCGGGCGTCGCCGTCGGCGGCGCCGTGGCGATCGCGGACGTCGACAACACGACCGCCGTCGCGGTCGGCCAGTCCTCCGGCGCGGGGTCCGCCCTGGCCGGAAACCTCACCTTGACGGCCACGCAGACGGCCGTGACGACGACGACGGCGGACGCAGAGGCCGCCGGCGCGTCCGTGGCGGTCGGCGCGGCCCTCGCCATCGGCATCGTCGGCGACAGCGCGTCGGCAACGGCCGCGGCGCACCTCAACGCGGCGGGGAGCGTCCAGCTCACCGCCAACTCGGGAGCCTCGAGCAGCACGACGATCGCGATCGCCGGATCGCAGGGCATCACACCGGGGCCGGGGACGGCGAACGCGCAGCTCGCCCAGAAGATCGCCTACGCGGACGCGGCCGCAGGCAAGACGCCTGGGACGACGACGGCGCCCCCGGTCGCCACGCCTGACGGCAGCGTGGGCGTCGCCGCCGCGCTCGCGTTCGACTTCGCCAAGTCGGAGGCCTCGGCCCTCGTCGCGGCCGGCGCGGCCCTCGTCGCGGGAGGCAGCGTCACCCTCAGCGCGACGGGCCAGCCGCTCGCATCCGCGCTGGCCGACGCCGTCGCCGTCACCACCGCAACGAGCGTCGCGGCGGCGGTCGCCGTCAACGTCTCCTCGCCGAAGGCCGACGCCACCGTCACCGGATCCGTGGCCGGCTCCGCAGTGACGATCAGCGCGTCGCTGACCAGCATGGCGACCGCGACCGCCTATTCGGGGTCCGGGTCGACGAGCGTCGGCGTCGCGGGCGCGCTGGCACTCAACGTCCCGAGTGGGACTAGCCACGCCGCCGTGTCGGCGGGCGGCAGCGCCGCCGCGACCGCGCCCGGCGGTGACGTCCTCCTCCACGCGACCACAGCCTCGACGGACACCGCCGTCGCGGACGCTACCGCCCCCGCCTTCGCGGGCACCGGTGTCGGGGCCTCGGCGGCGATCGACGTCAGCGGCAACGGTGCGACGGCCGAAGCGGCCGGCGCGGTCGCGGCCACGGACGCCGTCACGCTCCTCGCCGAGGGCGACTCCGAGTCCACTTCGACCGCGGAGGGCGGCGCCGCCGGCGGCACCGCCGTGGCTCCCGCCCTCGCCCTGACGATCGCGACGAACGCGACGCTCGCGCGCGCGCAGGCGGGCGCAACGCTGAACGCCGGCGGCAACCTGCTGATCCGGGCGATCCACCTGACGCCGGCGCACGCGACCGCCACGGGCGGAGCAGCTGGGACGAACACGGCCGTCGGCGCCTCCCTCGCGGTCGACATCGTGCTCGGCGACGCCCGGGCCGCGGTCACCGGCACGGCCACCGCCGCCGGGACGGCCACGATCGAATCCGACGTCGACGGCACGAGCGGCGCCAACGCGGCGGCGGGCGCGCTGGGCGCGAGCGCGGCAGGCGCGAACGCGGACACCCAGGTCGCCAACGTTCTCGCGTTCGCGAACGATCCGAGCCGCGGTTGGCTCACCACGCCGGTGCAGGTTCCCTCCGCCAAGAAGCCGAACGGCGGAATCGCCGTCGCAGCGGCGCTGGCCGTGAACGTCGACCTGACGGCCGGGACGGCGTCGATCGAGGCCGCCGGCAACGTCACCGCCGGCACGAGCCTCTTCGTCCGTAGCAGGAGCGACGTCGACGCAACGGCGAGCGCGAGCGCGCGCAGCGTCGACGACAACCTCGCCGGATTCGGGATCGCCGCCGCAGTCGCCGTCGACGTCGCCGGGCCGAAGACGACCGCGGTCGTCGCGGGGCATGCCCAGGCGCACGACGTGACCGTCGCCGCGTCCATGTACGGCGACGTCGTGCATACGTACAAGGCGACGGCGTCCTCCGGGGCCGGCGCCGACGCGACCGGGCTCGCGGGCGCGGTCGCCGTCAACGTGTCGCTGGGGTCGACGGAGGCGCGTGCCGACGGCACCGCCAACGTCGTCCTCGTCGGGGCCGGGACGCTCAGCCTCCAGGCCGTCTACACCACGGCCGACGTCGCCGAGGCGCTGTCCACGTCGCTCGCAGATCCGACGATCGGCCTCGGCGCCTCGATCGCAGTGGACGTCGCGCTGGACGACACACGCGCGGCGCTCGGGCCTGCGGCAGTCACTGGCGCCGGCGCGATCTCGCTTCTCGCCGACGGGAACCACGCCGTCACCACCACGGCGAAGGCAGGCGCGGACACGGAGGCGGCCTTCGGCGCCGCCGTCGCGGTCGGCGTCTCGAACTCCGACACGACCGCCGAGCTGCTGGCCGGCGGCCCCCTCCTGTCGGTCGGAGGCACGGTGGACGTGACCGCCGACCATCTCAACGTGATCACGACGACCGCCGACGCGGAGACGGCCGGGCCGAATGTCGGCGCCGGCGCCTCGATCGCCGTGACGGTCGGCCTCGACGGCACGACCGCCCGGATCGGTCGGAACCTGAGCGCCGGTGGCGCGGTCACGGTGAACGCGCCTGCCGACGTGACGACGACCTCCGGCGCGCTGGCCGGGCAGAACGGCGGTTTCGGCAGCCTCCTGCTCGACCAGCATGTCGCGGACGCGCTCGGCCTTCCGATCGCCCAGGCCGGCATCCCGACTGTGCCGAACTGGGTCGACATCCTCGACGCGGACAAGGACACGACCGACGTGGCGCTCCCCTCCGTCGGCTTCGCCGCGGCGATCGCGGTCAACGTCGCCCAGCCTGCGACGCTCGCCGCGATCGCGGACAACACATCCGTCACGTCGGCGGCCTCGATCTCGGTCACGACGGACGTCGACTACGACGCGACCGCACTGGCGGACGCCTCCTCCGTCGGGAACTCGGTCAACGCCGGCCTGGCGTTCGCCGTGAACTTCGCGGGCGGAACCAACGTCGCCTCGGTGGGGGCGAACGCAGCGGTCACCGCGACGGCGATCACGGTCGGCGCGGACGTCACCAACTCCCTGGCGATGAACGCCAGCGCCCAAGCCGGTGCCGTCGGCATCGGCGCGGGGGCGGCCGGCTCCATCGCGCTGAACGCAGGCGCGAACACGACCCGGGCGGAGACCAAGAACGGGTCACACCTCACGGGCACGGGCGACGTCGCGATCACGGCGCACGGCCACCTGTCCATGACGACGCTGGCGGGCGGCGGCTCGCTCGGCCTCGGCGCCGGCGTCGGGGCCTCCGTCGCCGCGACCGTTGCGCAGGATCTGACCGAGGCGTCGGTCGGCAACGCGCAGATCGACACACCGCACGCGATCTCGGTGCTGGCGACCGGGCGACAGGACGTCCTCGCCGTCTCCGTCGCGGGCGCCGGTGCCGGCCTCGCCGCGGTCGCCGGCTCGGTAACGGCGACGGCACCGGTCGTCGTGACGCGAGCGTCCACCGGAGTCGGAGCGCAGCTGAACCAGAACATCGCGTCCAGCCCGACGCAGAGCATCACCGTCCGCGCCATGGACGACACGTTCGTCGTCACGGGCGCCGGCGTCCTCGCGGGGTCGCTGATCGCCACGGGCAGCGCCTCCGTCGACGCGGGTGTGATCCTCAAGGACACGCTCGCGTTCGTCGGCGGCCGCACGGACGCGGGCGGAAACGTCACGGTCAAGGCAGTCTCGACGGAGGACGTCAACTCCGCCGTCGGCACGATCGCCGTCTCCTTCGTCGGCACCCTCGCCGGCTCGGGCTCGGTCTTCCGCCTCGACGTGACGACGAAGGCATACGTGGACAGCGGCGCGGATGTCTTCGCCGGCGGGAGCGTCCTGGTCACCGCGGACGACCGGACGGAGACGGACCTGAAGGCCGACTCGGCCGGTCTGGGCGGCCTCGCCAGCGCCGGCGCGTCGGTCGCCGGCGCCTGGATCGACAAGATCGTCGAGGCCTACGTCGCCGGCGCGGACGGGACGCGGGCGGACCCGCTCAACGGCGGCACGCTCGGCCCTGCGCACGTCCAGGCGACCGGGAATCTGCCCCCGATCACGGCGAGCACCGGCGACTTCAACATCGGCTTCGGCGACGAGAACGTCCTCGATCCCGATGGGATCGACTCGCCACTCGGCGACCTGCTCTCCGCGATCGACGCGATCATCAACAACCCGGTCTCGCAGGTCGTCGGCCTGGCCATCCAGGAGCTGTTCGGGCTCGCGACCTCGGTAACAGTGCCTCCCGTCGATCCGTCGCTGTCGCAACAGCGCACCTCGACCCTCGTCACCTCCTCCTTCCGCGGGGTGGCGATCACCGCCACCTCACGCGACGACGTGGAGACGCTCGCGCGCGGCCTGTCGGGTGCGGTCTTCGGGCTGAGCGTGTCGCCGGAGCTGTCGGGCTCCGCTGCGGTCGTCACGAACCAGACCTCGGCCTTCGTCGCCGCGGGGGCGCAGGTGAACAGCGGCCAGGACGTCCGCGTCGCCGGCGGCAGCGACGTCTCGCACATGGGGATCGCGGGCTCCGCGTCCCTCGCCGGCAGCGCCGCCGTCGGCGCCGCCGCCAACCTTTCGCTCATCGACACGACGACCCAGGCGTTCGTCGCGGGTCAAGTGGGCAACCTGACGCCCGTCCAGAACGTGGAGATCCAGGCCTTCGCCAAGGAGGACGTCCTCGCGATCGCCGGCGGGCTCAGCGCCACGACCGGCTTCTTCGGCGTGAACCTCGCGGCCTCGATTCCCGTGATTTCGATCGACGCCGACACGCATGCGTTCGTCGACGCGACCGGCTTCGTCGCGGCGCTCGGAAACGTTCTGATCAAGGCGAAGGACGACACGGACACCGACGCGATCGGCGGCAACGCTGCGCTCAACGGCGCGGCCGGCTTCAGCTTCGGCGTCACCGCCGCCGTCACCCTGATCGACAAGGAGACGCAGGCGTACATCGCGCCCGGCGCCACCGTGCACGCCGACGGCCACACCGGAGCGACGATCAGCGTCTTCGACGGGACGGTCGACTTCGACACCGGCTTCCCGATGGAGTCGATTCACGGCCTCGGTGTCCAGGCGATCTCGAGCGAGCTCGTCTTCACGGTGGTCGCATCGGGGAAGGCCGACTTCTCGCCGACGATCGCGTTCACCGGCTCGCTCGGGTTCTTCATCCTCGACTCGGACACCGCGGCCTTCATCGACAACGCCGCCACGGTCACCGCCGAAGACCTGAACGTCTCCGCGGTCAACGACGCGCGCACGTTCGGCGCCGCCGTCAACCTGGCCTACACGTCCGGCCTCAGCGTCGCCGGCGGCTTCGACGTCGGTCTCAACCGCAACGACACGACGGCGACCGTCGGCGGCAACCTGACCACCGAGATGGACGTCGAGGTGCACGCGCTCTCCCGGATCGAGGTGGACAGCTTCATCGGCGCCCTCGGCTTCACGTCGGGCGGCCTCAGCATCGTCGCGTCGGTCGGCCTCCAGTCGATCCGCGCGAGCTTCGCGCCGATCTTCGGCCAGGACATCCTCGGCTTCCTGAACCAGAACATCACGGCGGACACGCTGCAGGGCTTCATCGACACGCAGCTCGCCAACCTCAGCGCGACCGCCGGCGGCGGCATCGCCACGCTGCTCAACCGCTACACCCAGGGGGTGGGCGGGGGCCAGCAGGCGACTGCGAACGCGATCGCGGCCGCAACGCCGGCGAATCCAGCCGCGACCGCGGTCGCGGCCACGCTCGGGAACACCGGCACGCAGGCGCACATCACCGGCGGGATGATCGTCGCCGGCGGCGACGTCGAGGTGACCGGGCAGGAGACGATCAACGTCGTCATCGACGCCTCGTTCACGTTCAACTTCGAGGCAGGCAGCGATGCGATCCTCGCGCTCGCGAACGACCGCGGGATCCTCAGCACCGGCGGCACCGCGGGCGCCTTCATCGAGGGCGGGGCGAACGTGACCGCCCACGAGGTCCGCATCAAGGCCGACGTGGCCAACGACCAGCGGATAGCCGGCTCGACGGCGGTCAACGTCACGAGCAACAAGGTCAAGGCCGTGATCGACGGGGCAACGGTGCACGCGTCCGTCGGAGACGTCGACCTCGACGCCGAGTCGCATACGAACGTCGTCTACACCGCTCTCCTGCCGGCGTACGACACGACGCTGCAGACGAAGAGCGCCGACAGCATCATCAAGAGCGAGATCGACGCCCACATCTCGAACGGCGCGACCGTCACCGCGCAGGGGGACGTCCGGATCACGGCTCGTGACCGCTCCGAGATCTTCGAGGTCGCGAACTCGGCGACGTTCAAGACGAAGGGCTTCGCCGTCGCCGTCTCGATGGTGACGAACGAGGTCGCCGACACGGTCAAGGCCTACATCGACGGCTCGAACGTCACGGCCACCACCGGCGTCGTCGAGCTCGAGGCGATCTCCTTCCAGGACATCAAGTCGATCGCGATCGGCGTCGCGATCGAGACGGGAGGCAAGTTCTCGGGCGCGGGCTCCTACGCCGCGAACAACGTCCACAACACGATCGACGCCTACGTCAACGGCGGCACGGTCATCGGCCACGGCAACGTCCACCTGCTGGCGACCGACAAGGACGGCCTCGACCGGACGTCCATCCTGGCGATCTCGGGCGGCGCAGCGATCTCGGGAGGGAGCGCGGCCCTCGGCGTCGCGATCTCGAACAACGTCGTCGCGAACGCGATCAAGGCCCGCATCGACGGCGCCGTCGTCACGTCCCAGGTCGGCGAGGTGAAGCTCGAGGCGAAGACCGACCCGCACCTGACGGTGCTCGCGCTCGGCGTGGGCGCCGCCGACAAGTTCGGCGCCGAGGCGACGATCACGCTGAACCACGTCGAGAGCGCCACGGAGGCGCGCATCACCGGCGCGGGCACGGTAACCGGCGCGACGAACGTCCGGGTTCTGGCGACGGACGGCTCGCTGATCGAGTCGCTCGCCGGGGGTGCGGCGTTCTCCGGAACGGCGGCGGTCGGCGCCTCGGTCGCGCTGAACGAGATCGGCAGCAGCGATGCGGAGAAGGGCCTCCTGAAGGCGCGGATCACGGGCGGGACCGTGAATGCACAGTCGGGTCAGGTGGAGGTGGACGCCGACTCCACCACGACCATCAAGTCCCTCTCGGTCGCAGGCGCAGGAGCCGAGACGTTCTCGCTCGGAGGATCGTTCGCCAAGAACTCCATCACGCACAAGGTCGATGCGCTCGTCAGCGGCGGAGCCAACGTCTCTGCACAGACCTCGATCCTGGTCACCGCGAGCAGCACGCCGACGATCCAGTCGTTCGCCGGCGGATTGGCCGGAGCCGGCAGCGCCGCCATCGGCGCGGCAGTCGCGCTAAACGACATTTCCGGCTCCGTCAAGGCGCGCACGAGTGGTTCGACGCTCACCGCGACGACCGGAGACATCCGCGTGCTGTCTGACTCGACGGCGGAGATCGACTCGGTGGCGGTCGGTGGCGGCGGCGCCGGCACCGTCGGCATTGCCGGCTCGGTGGCCGTCAACAGCATGGGCAACAGCGTCGAGGCGTCGATCACCGGCGGTACCGCCACCGCGGACGACAACGTCACCGTGATCGCCGGCGCCGAGAACACCGTCTTCGGGATCGTCGGCACCGTCTCGGGCGGTGGAACGGCCGGGGTCGGCGGCTCGGTGACGATCAGCACGTTCTCCGACGTGATCAAGGCCTTCGTCGCCGGCGGCGCAATCGTGACCGGCAAGGGCAACGCCCTCGTGTCGGTGCCACTCGCAGACGGGTCGGGCGCGAACGAGGACATCCGCGGCGTCGCGGTGATCGCGACGCTCGACAACGAGCTCGACGTCATCACCGCCAACCTCTCCGGCGGAGGCGCCGCCGGCATCGCCGCGACCGTCTCCGTCGCGATCGTGGAGGAGAACGTCCAGGCCTACATCGACGGGTCGACGATCAACCCGGACAACGCTTCCCACAACAGCGGCCAAACGGTGAGGGTCCGTGCTCTCAACCTGATGGACGTCGACGTCAAGGCCGGCGGTCTCGCGTTCGGCGGCTCGGCCGGCGTCGGAGCGACCGCCGACGTCCACGTTGTCGGCAACACCGCAAAGGCCTACATCGCCAACGGCGCGAACGTCAGGGCTCGCGGCGGCGGCGTCCACGTGGCGGCCTTCGGCGACGAGACGATCAAGTCGATCACGATCACCGGCGCCGGCGCCGGAGCGGCCGGCGTTGCCGGCAACGTCCCCGTTATCAGCGCGGGCAGCACGACAGAGGCCTATGGCGGCGCGGCCGGCGTCGGTGCGTCGGTCGTGGTGATCATCGTCAAGCCGATCACCAAGGCCCACATCACGAGCTCGACCATCGATGCGTCCGGTGTCACCGAGGTTCGGGCCGACAGCACCGAGATCCTCAAGGTTCTCGGGATCACCGGCGCCTTCGGCGGCTACGCGGGGATCGGCGGCACCGTGCTCGTCAGCAGCGCGAAGCCCGACACCGAGGCCTATATCGACGGCACGAGCACGGTCAACCAGATGCTTACGTCTGCGAGCCAGGACGTGCTCGTCCTCGCGCACGACAACGTGACGGTGGCCGACGTCGCGGGCTCCGCAGCCGCCGGTCTCGTCGGCGTGAGCGCGTCGATCGACGTGATCACGGTCGAGAATGTGACCGCCGCGTTCATCGGGAGCGGGGCGACCGTCTCGGCGGGCCGCGACGTGATGGTCAAGGCGACGCAGGACCGTGACGTGTCGTCCGTCGTGATCGGGTTCGGCGGCGGGCTCGTCGGGATCCAGGGCTCGATCGCCGTCGTCAACATCGGCAGCAGCTTCTCGAGTGCAGGCAAGGACGCTCTCCCCAGCGAGGGCCAGAGCGACGACGCGTCGCTTAGCGACATCAGCGGGTCGGCGAACGAGCAGGCGAACGGCTCGGGCGGAACGAAGGTCGGCACGCTCGCCGGCGGCGATCCGACTGCCACGGGAGCGACCTCGAAGACGAACAATCGGACGAGCGCGCTGGATGTGAGCGGCGACTTCACGACCGGCGCACCGACCGCGCAGGGCACCTCCGCTTCGATCCTGGGGATGGTCACCGCCGGCCGCGACGTCATCGTCGAGGCGAAGGACACGACCGAGCTGAACGTCACGGCGGGCAGCGTCGCAGCGGGATTCGTCGGCGTCGGCGTGGCCGTCGCGGTCGCGAACGTCGACACGAACACTGAGGCCTTCATCGCCGGGAACGGGACGATCTCGGCAGGACGCTTCATCAACGTCACGGCGGACTACGGCCTCAACGAGAACGACGACAACTGCTCGCTCGGGTCGCTGTCCGACTGCCTGGGCAGGACGTTCGCAGGCGGCGGCGGCGTCGTGGCGATCTTCGGATCCGTGCTCGTGGTCGAGGACAAGAGCGACCAGGTGGCCTACATCCAGGGCGGCACGCACGTCACTGCGGCGACCAGCATCGCCGTCCGCGCGGAGAGCGACCGCCACATCAACCTGCTGACCGGCGAGATCGCGGGCGGGCTCGTCGCGGCCGGCGCCGCGGTCGCTGTCGGTACCGCCGGCGGCTCGACGAAGGCCTACGTCGCCGGCTCGGCGCAGATCGGCAAGTCGACCGGCGTCGTCGGCAGCCTCTCCGCTGTCGCCGACTCCGACACGACGATCGACGTCCACACCGTCGCGATCTCCGCCGGCTTCGTGGGCGCCTCCGCGAACGTCGCCGAAGCGCGGGTCGACAGCCCGACGATCGAGGCCTACATCGCCGGCAGCGCACAGGTCGAGACGTCCGGGTCGATCACGGTGGAGGCGATCTCCCTCGGTCATGCGGACGCGAACGGCATCGGCGTCAACGTCGGCGCAGCGGCGGTCGGCGTCACGGTCGCGACGGCCCAGGTCTCGCCCGCGGTCCACGCCTACATCGGCGGCACAGCGAACGTGGATGCAGGCACGACGCTGACCGTCCGGGCGCGTCACGACGCGAACACCGACGGCTCGGACGTCGCGGGCAAGCGAGCCCACGCAGACGCGCTGGCCGGCACGGGCGGCGTCTTCGCGGGAGGCGTGTCGGTCTCCACGGCGACCGCGTCCGCGAGCCTCGACGCCTACGTCGACTCCGGCGCGACGATCGCAGCCGGCGGCGACGTCCTGATCACGTCGATCGCGAACAACGACGCCAACGCGAACACGACCGGCATCGGCGGCGGCGCGGTGGCGGTCGGCGTCTTCTTCGGCACCGCGACCGCGGGCGGCGCGTCCAAGGCCCGCATGAACGGCACGCTGACGACGGCCGACGACGTGACCGTGGCCGCCATCTCCGACTTCGACGCCACGTCGAACGTCACCGGAGCTCAGGTCGGGGCCGTCCAGGTGAGCGGCATGAATTCGACCGCGACCGTGTCGGGCGCGACGCTGGCCCACGTCGAGGGCGACGTCCAGGACGGCGCCAGCCTGACCGTGCGCTCCCGCACCTCCAACTCCGCGACCGCGAACACGCACGTGGCCGGCATCTCGCTGCTCGGTAGCGTCACGGGTGCATTCGCCACCGCCGAGATCACTGCCGACGCCGACAACGAGGCGTCGATCGGCTCGAACGCGGCAATCACGGTCGACGGCGCCGTGACCGTGGACGCCGGTCACAACAGCAGCGCCAACCTCGCGAGCAGCTCCGTGGACAGCCTCAGCACCGGCTTGATCAGCGCCGGCGTGCTCAAGAGCAACGCAATCGTCCGCGGAGCCGTGATCGCCGCCATGGACGGCGACATTCTGAGCGCAGACACCCTCGACGTGATCGCGAGCGGCGACAACGACGCGATCGCGACGGCGGCGGCCGCCTCGCTCGCCGGCTTCGACGTCACCGTCGCCGGAGCCCACGCCGAGGTGACGAGCGACGCGACCACGGAAGTGCGCGGCGGCTCGGCGGCCTCGATCCACACGACCAACGCGATCAACCTCAAGGCCACCGGGAACAACTTCGCCCGCGCGGCCTCGGATGCGGCCACGGGCGCGCTCTTCAGCCTCGCGGTCGACTCGCCTGAGGCCGTCGTCAACGGAGCCACGAAGGTCGTGTACGACGGCAGCGTGACCGGCGGCACGTCGATGACGCTCTGGGCCGACGGGACGAACACGGTGGAGTCCGAGTCGAAGGTCCTCACCGGTGCCGCGATCGCAATCCAGGGCGGGACGTCCGAGGCCACGGTCGACGACGGCGCCGACACCAGCGCGATCCTCAACGGCAACGTCGGCACGGGGGTGCTGAGCCAGAAGCTGACGGTCAAGGCGACGTCGCTCAACCGCGCGACCGCCGTCTCGGGCGGCGACGGCGGCGGCATCGCCACGATCCAGGTGATCCGTCCCTCAGCCGTCGACCGAGCGGACACGATCGCCGAGCTGAACGGCAGCGTGGGGAGCACGCACGTCGACCCGGCGGTCGGAACGGTCGGCGACGCGGGCGCGGCGGAGATCGAGGTCTCGGCCCACGGCGACGACGGCACGCTCGCCAAGGTCGACACGTTCGGCATCGGCGTCCTCGCTGTCGCAGCGTCCAGCGCGACTTCCGAGACCACGACCGAGGTTCGCGCGAAGCTCGGCTCGGGGAACGTCACGGCGACGCAGAACGTGAGCGTCGTCGCGGACTCCCACACCGACGCGGACGCGTTCACCCACGTCACCGACGCCGGCCTGATCGCGATCGAGGCAGGCCTCTCGGCCGAGGCGCGCACCAGCCCGACCGTGACCGCGACTGTGCAGGGCGGCTTCGTGCAGGCGGGCCAGCTGCTCACCATCCGCGCGACCCACGGGAACGCGGTGCCGCCGCTCTCCGACGGCGTGATAACCGGCGTCAACTGCAACGGTGCGGACACGCTCTGCTTCGCCGCCCCGCACGGCCTGACCACCAACGACACGGTCGTCTACAGCGCGCCCGCGCTCGCGCCCGACGATCCGAACAAGGACGCGGTCGAGGCGGGCACGATGGAGAACCCGAACTCGATCGGCGGCCTCCACGACGGTCGCACGTACGGCGTCATCAACGTCGACGACACGACGCTGAAGCTCGGCATCGAGTTCAACGCCGCCGGGGTCGTCGACACCGGCAAGGCCGCGATTCACTTCGCGACGGAGCACAACCTCGAGACCGGCGACGTCGTCATCTACGACTGCAACGGCGGCAGTGCGATCGGCACCAACCCGCCCGGCGGGCTCGTCTGTGGCGGCACCTACAACGTCTTCAAGCTCGACGAGCGGACGATCCGGCTCTCGAACGGCGTGCCGAGCGGCTTCTACGAGTTCACGCCGAGCAGCGTCGCCGGCTCCGTGTTCACCGTGCCCAGCACGGCCGGCCTCGCCGACGGGCAGGCGCGCGTGTACCACGCACCGCCGGTGCTCACGTTCCTGAGCTCGATGGTGGACATCAAGGTCGACGGCGACCAGATCCACCGCAACGGCGACCAGATCGACCACTCGGAGAACAACAACAAGATCTACGCGCCGAACCACGACGCGCTCGGCTTCACGAACGGCAAGGAGGTCGTGTACACCGTTGCCGTCGTCACGACCGACCCGACGCCGCCGGGGGCCATCCCCGTCAGCCCGCTCGTGCCCAACGGGCACTACTGGGTCCACGTCGACGGAACCGACCCGAACAGGATCCAGCTCTCCGACAGCGAGTGCCACGCGGGCGTCGGCGTCTACGACCCGACACCGGGCGATCCGAACAACGGCGACGAGAACACGCCGTGCAGTACCAACATCCAGACGATCAGCCTGAACCCCTCGCTCACCGCGGACGCCCTCAAGACCCAACACACCCTGCGCCTCGTCGGCCGCGAGCCGATCCTCACCGAGGGGAACATGTACTTCGTCGACGTCATCAGCCCGACGCAGTTCCAGCTGCTCGATCGCTTCGGGAACCCGGTGACGCCGAGCGGCACCTCGGGCGGCCCGCACCGCCTCACGAACGAAGGAATCGCGACGATCTCGAACGGCACCGGGACGCAGCGGCTCGTGATCGATCTCGCGTCCGGCGGCTTCCCGACCGGCGCGACGCCGCACGTGCTCGTCGGCATCGGCGGCCCCAGCGCGACGCTCGGCAAGAGCGACGGAATCGTGAGCGCGGTCGCCACCGGCGTCGGCGGCGGTGTCTTCCGGTTCGGCGACGTGAACTCGTACTCGTCGTCGACGCCGACGGTCTCGACGAGCATCAACGGCGGGACGCTCCGCGCCGACACGATGTCGATCAGCAGCTTCTCGTGGAGCAACGCCTCGACCAGCTCGGTCGGACGAGGCGGCGGCTTCCTCTCGTTCGGCGCCTCGGACGCGAACGCCGACGTGACGAACACCGTGACGACCACGGTCGCCGCGGCGGCGACCCTGTTCGCGACGCGGGACATCGCGATCCTCGCCGAGTCGAGCGAGAACGCCAACGGCGAGTCGGTCAACAAGACCGGCGGCCTGATCGGCACCGCGGACACCGACTCCACGCTCCAGATCGGCTTCCAGGTGAAGTCCGTCGTCGCCGGCCACGTCGTCGCGAATCGCACGGTGCTCGTCGACGCCGCCGCCGCGCTGAAGGCGACGGTGTACGCGGGCTCGAGCTCCGGCGGCCTCGGCGCCAATTCCGACGCGAACGACGACTCCGACCAGGGCATCCAGATCGGACAGTCCTTCGCGGCGCTCGCGGAGTCGCGGATCGGCACGGGCGCCCTGATTCGCGCCTCCACCGTCTACATCGCCGCGAGCCTCGGCGCCAAGCACGGGGTCGATACCAACGGTGGGATCACGAGCACCGGCCTCGACGCCCAGGCCGTCGCGCGCGCCGACTCGCATGCCGCGGCGCTCGGCGCCGACTCGGACGCCGCCGCCTACGTGGTCGCGAACGACACGGTGAGGGTGAAGCTCGAGACCGGGAGCGAGATCGACGGCGACAGCGTGACCCTCCGCGCCGCCCACGAGCACATCAACTTCCAGGCGGACGCGAGCTCGAGCTGCAGCTGCGGCGGCGGCGACACCGATGCCACCGCCGTCGTCAACTACTCACGGGACTCGCGCGTCGAGGCCGACGACGGCTCGGTCATCCGAACTGCAGATCTCCTCGTCGAGACCTACGAGTTCTGGGATCGGCTCTACGCCCACGCGCACAGGTCCGGTGGGTTCCTCGACGGCGGCGACGCGGACGCGTCCGTGAACAACGACGCCAAGCGCACGATCACGTGGGACGCGGACGTCTACCTGCTCGGCGAGCCGAATCCGGTGCTGATCATCGACTCCCAGGGCACGATCATCGCCAAGACGTACAACGTCACCGTGCATGCCGGCGCCGGGCCGGCGCTCCAGATCGGCGACGTGATCCCGAGCGGCCAGACGATCGTGATCGACGCGATCCTCTACGACGAGCTGCCGTCCGCGCTCTTCGTCGCCAACCACGTCGACGGCGTCGACAGCAACATCAGCGGCTCGGCCGGCGTCTTCTACATGCAGGAGACCTGGAACTCGGTGACGATCAAGAACGCCGCGGACCGGCCGATCCTGCTGAACGGCAGCGGCAGCCCGAGCGTCTCGATCAACACGCTCAACGCGTCGCTGTCGACGACGCCCGAGGCGATCATCAACATCTCCGTGGACGTCGGCGCCGGCGATTCGCCGAACAACCTCGACTTCGACGTCAAGCACATCTTCCCGGCTACCGACGTGCTGCTCCAGAGCGCCCGCGCGCCGCCGACGACCGGCTTCGACGTCACGATCGACGGCGACATCCGCAACATCGTCGGGTCGACGACGATCACCAACGACCGCGGCAGCATCTTCGCGGGCGGCGACGGCGCCGTGGAGACGCACTACAGCAACAAGGCGTTCCTCGACTCCGAGCTTGGCTCGATCGGCACCGTTACGAACCCGATCCACCTCGTCCTCATCCAGATCTTCCACACCGGCGTCGACGGCGTGCCCGCGACGCTCAAGCCCGTCGTGCTCGACGCCGAGGCGGGCGTGGACATGTACCTCGACCTCACCGTCGACCGCCGCAGCTCCCTGTCCGCGGCCCAGACGACACCGGTGGCGCCCGCGATCGGCCCGCTCAAGGCCGGCCACGACGTCGTCGTCAAGGTGAACGACAGCTCGGAAGGCACGGCGCCGGTCACGGTTGGGAATGTCAACGTCGACCGCTACCAGCCGAACAACCTGCCGCCGCCGGACGGCGCAGCGCACGTTCGCGCCGAGAGCGTCGGGACGATCTGCCACTTCCGGCCCGACAACTGCTCCGCACCCGACGTCGTGGGCGGAACGGTGGTGCTCGTCGCCTTCGGAAGCGACTCGACGCCGATCGACGCCGACTACACGTTCACGGACGTCCGCGCCGGCCACAACATCGCGATCTTCCATCCGTCGACCGCGACGAAGGTCACCTTCAAGGCCTTCACCGACGTCGACGCGACGTGGCTGGACGACGAGACCGGCGCGAGCTTCGGCACGACCGACGGCGTCGGGAAGATCGACATGCTCACAAACGGCTCGATCTGGGTGATCGAGCAGAGCGGCAAGGGCGACCTCCGCGTCGGGCACATCCACTCCAACGGCCTCTGCACCGGGCCGGGCGCCATCTGCGTCAACCCGATCGCCGCCGACGTGCGGCTGGACTCGCCGCGCAAGATCCTCGACGCCGAGCTCGACGCGGGCGTGCTCGATACGGACGACGACCCGAGCTGCGTCGACGCCTACGACCTGGACTGCACGCCCGGCGCCACGCTCAACTCGATCGACGTCACCGGCCGGAACATCACGATGACCGCCGGCGACAACGGCCTCGGACAGGTGGGGAGCAAGTCGGGCACGGGCGGCATCGGGCTCCCGAACAACTTCCTCGAGATCCACGTCAATGCCGTGGGCGGGCCGCTCGGAGTCGTAGACGCGCACGACACCGCTGCCGACGACGACAAGACCTTCGGCATCTACCTCGACGAGGTGATCGGGGACATGCAGGTAGGCGTCGTCGAGACCGCCGGCGACGACTCGCTCTCCACCGGCAACGTCTCGCTGCGCAGCCGCGCTGGGTCGATCCTCGACGGGCTCGACGACTTCGCCGCCGACGTGCTCGGTCAAACGGTCGACATCGACGCAAACGGCGCCTCGATCGGCGCCGCGGGCAACGACCTGGAGATCGATTCCTCGCGCAGCTCGCTCTTCCCGGGCTTCGACGTCGCCGGACTCGAGGCCACCGCCGACGACGTCGCCCTCGAGGCGCGCGACAACATCTACCTGACCGAGACCGATGCGTATCTGCGCCTCGTCCTCGCGCACGCGACGCTCGGCGACATCCGGCTCACGGTCCGCGAGTCGACCCCCGATACGGACGAGGATCTCTACCTGATCAAGAGCGGCAGCGCGCGGTTCGCCGAGGACAACACGACGCTGCCCGGCAATGATCCGGATGCGCTACGCAGCATCCCGAACGGGTTGATCTTCGCGGAGGTCGGGAGCGTCCTGCTCCGCGTGGGCGACGACGTCTTCACCCACCGGAACAGCCGGATCTTCGCCAACAAGAGCATCGACATCTTCGGCGACTTCGGGAACCTCGACACGGGCGACAACCCGACCGAGTTCGGGACGACGATGATCCTCCGCGGCGAAATCACCGCCGACTGCGTCGTCAGCTCGAACGGCGACGCCGACCAGACTGGCTACCCGGTCGCGTCCTGCGCGCGCGAGACCGCGCCGACGCCTGCGTTCGTCACGAACATCTGGGGCAACTCGGACGTCGACACCTTCCAGTTCGGCGACGAGACGGGCATCCATCCGTGTCCGCTCTCGAGCGTCCCCGGCTGCTCGACGCCGAGCAGCGACGGCTACATCAAGCTGGGCTCGAAGACGCGTGTCCACGGGAGCCAGGATCTCGAGTCCCTCGTTCCCGACGGCGAGGACAGGTTCATCGTCTGGTACCTCCAGTCGATGGACGTCGTCGCCGCGCCCGCCCAGCTCGCGACTGGCCCGGGTGCCGGACACAGCCTCACGCTCGACGGCCAGGCGAACACCGACTACTACACGGTCTACACGCTCGGCAGCCACGGCGACACGCGGAACTACCTGATCAACGTGCTCGACACAGGCGCGTCGAACGACGGGGTGGACGAGCTGGCGATCTACGGCTTCGACAACACGAGCTCGGACTTCAACGGCTACATCTCCGGGACGCTGACGCGGAACCGGACCGACGACATCTTCCTGCTCCGCGCGGTCAAGTGCATCGACACGCAGAGCGGCTACGGCGTCAGCGACGTCGACAAGAACGTCGACGGCCACGGCGTCCCCGCTACCTGCGACTCGCCCACCGAGACGGCCGACCACCCGGCGTTCGTGGCGTTGCTGCACGGCGACAACAGCCCCGACGGCGGTCTTGCCGGCTACCGCAGCCGCACCGTCGGCGACGAGGCCAGCAACAAGGTGCAGCGGATCAACTACGACGCCGCGCTGAACGGGAGGCTGAGCGTCTACGGCCTCGGCGGCAACGACTACTTCGCCGTCGACGACAACAGCGCGATCACGACGCTGGACGGCGGCGCCGGGTACGACGCCTTCCAGATCGGCCAGATCTTCGGCACGAAGCGCGACGAGGAGGCGGGCGCTCTGTTGCCGCAGGACACCTTCCCGGTGCTCGTCGCGACGACCCGCGGCTGGCTCAGCCCAGGACCGCACGCGCCGCTGGTCGCGACGGGCGGCACCGGCAACGACGAGTTCACGGTCTACGCGAACCAGGCCGAGCTGCGACTCGAGGGCGACGACGACAACGACCTCTTCGTCGTCCGCGCCTTCGCGCTCGCCGCCGTCTGCGACACCGACGCTAACGGTGACGGGAAGTGCGACCTCGCCGACGTCACGCTGACTGCGAACCTGGTCACCGCGCTCTTCCCGGTGGACACGAACCACGACGGCGTCTGCGACGCCGCCGACGGCAACGCGCCGGCCGATCTCGGCCCGACGGGCAAGCGGTTCGACAACAAGGTCAACGGCAAGCCGCGCGACGGGGTCTGCAACAACGCCGACGCCGAGACCACGACCGACGTGACCGAGTGGGAGGACGATGTCATCCCGCTCGACGCCGACGGCGTTGCCGTGCCGATCATCGGCCTGGGCTTCTCGACCAACCGGCCGCTCGATATCCGCGCCGGCGGCGGCGAGGACGAGGTGCAGTACAACGTCAACGCGCCCGTCTCCGTCGACGGCGGCACCGGCTTCGACAAGCTGGTCGTTCTCGGCACGGAGTTCGCGGACGACATCGTCATCAGCGTCAAGGGCATCTTCGGCGCGGGGCTGAACGTCCGCTACGCGAACGTCGAGGTGGTCGAGGTGGACGGCCTCGAGGGCGACGACGAGTTCTTCGTCCAGTCGACGCAGTTCGGTGTCGCCTACCGCGTGATCGGCGGGCTCGGCTCCGACACGATCAACATCGCCGGCGACGTCGTCGAGGACATCGTCACGCGCGAGCTCGAAGGGGTCAGCGGCACGATCGACTTCCGCATCCGCTCTGCCCTCGACAAGCTCTACGACGGGCTCCCCGTCGACGGCCTCGACTACAACCTCGCGACGCCGGATCTCGGCCAGGTGATCGTCACCGAGACGGGGTCGGGCACGACCGTGCGTGAGGGCGGACTCGCGTCCGGGCCGATCCCCGACATCGACTCCTACTCGATCCGGCTCGCCTCCGACCCGGGCGCAGGCAAGGTCGTCTACGTCACGATCTCGTCGGCGCGCTCGCCGCAGGAAGAAGCCGACGGCACGTTCTCGAACCCGGAGCCCTTGCCCGGCGCGAACTCGCTGGACGACGGCCAGGCAGACACGATCTGGCTCTGCACGGGGACCTCGCTCACGTGCGCGACGCAGAACGACTTCAAGCGCTTCAAGTGGGTCAACGGAACCCTCGTCGACGAGAACAACCGTGCGCTCGCCTTCACCTTCAACGGTGGCTGCATGGGCGTCGGGTGCTGGAACGCCGACCAGCAGGTGTTCGTCTACGCGGTCGACGACCCGCGCTCGGAGGGCGACCGCGTAGTCGTGATCCAGCACTCGACGATCTCGAACAACCCGGAGTTCGACCAGCTACAGGTGCGGAACGTCGAGGTCAGCCTGCGCGACAACGACACGCCGGGCGTCTACGTGGTCCAGGTGACGCCGGGCACGAGCGACGAGGACCGCCGGTCGGTCGTGATCGAGGGCGGCTGCTACCAGCCGGGCGTCGATCCGAAGCCGGCGGACAACGTCTCCAACCCGACGTGCACCGGCCTCGCGCCGAAGATCTACACGGGTCTCACCGACGAGCTCCTCGTCCAGCTGCAGAAGAACCCCGGCTCGGCACAGATCCGCGTCAAGGTCGTCCTCGACGCCGCCAGCCAGCGGGCGATCCAGCTGTCTTCCACGGATGGCCGCTGGAAGCAGTGGAAGTGGGATCAGACGAACACGAGCGATCCCAACCAGTGGTTCACGTACTACACGATCGATTTCGACTCGTCGAACTGGGCGAGCCCGGTCCGCGTCAAGATCAACGCTCGGCCAGACGCGGCGTGGGAGGACCCGCAGGCCGCCGTCATCAGCTTCGTCCGAGACGACCTGCAGGCGACGAACCTGATCGTCCTCAAGCCGGACGGCACGGTCGACGCGGCGAAGAGCGACATCGACAACGGCAAGACGTCCGATCCGACGCTGCGCTACGTGTTCCCGAACATCCGCTCCGGGACGGGCGCGACGTCCGTGGAGGTCTTCGACGACGAGACCGCCGACATGATCACGGTCGAGAGCGGCGTCGACACGGTCGTCCAGAAGTGCGGCAACGCCGCCTGCACCGTCGCGTTCGACGCCGGCGGGCAGCCGTTCCCGACGGGCGACTGGTACACGATCCGCCTGACGAAGCAGCCGAACGGCGCCGTCGAGGTGGCGATTCTGACCGACGGCATGGTCGACGTCAGCGGCATCGACGGCGTGGCGACGCCTGTGAGCGGCTATCGCGTGATCGGCGGGCTCGTCCCGACGCGGCTCTTCCTCGGCAACCTCGCCGTCTCCGGCGACGGGCTGACGATCACGCGCGCGAACGGCTCCGACCAGGGCAGCTTCGTCGATGAGGGCTTCGGGCGCAGAACGCAGATCCGGATCGCGATCGGCGCCGGCACGTTCGACGCCGAGATCGCCGACACCCCCACCGCGGTCACCGAGGGCGCGCTCACGCTGAAGGTCGCCCTTCCGGCAGCGGCATGGAGCTACGTCGGCACGCAGGAGACCGACACGATCAGCTTCCTCGAGCGGGAGGGCTGGTTCCAGGGCAGCGTCACCTTCGTCGACACCTCGTCGGGCGCACCCCCGAACCAGGGTGGCTGGCAGATCGTCCGCAACGACATCCCAGTGCTGCCCGCCCCTGGCAGCAAGCTCCACGGCTTCCTCGCCGACGGCTTCCTCGAGGGTCAGTGGGTCGAGGTGTGCGTGGGCGCCACGGTCGACGGCAGCGGCAACTGCACCGGCACGAGCGGTCGCTTCAAGATCGCTTTCATCCGCGGCAACAACGAGCCCAAGGACAACAAGATCGAGTTCCGCTCCTACGTCGACCTGAACGGCAACTTCCACCTCGTGGACGATCTCGCCGCGACGCTCGGCGTCTCGAACAACGGCACCGCCAACGTGCTCATCCGCCGCATCGCGCCGGTCGCGACGTTCACGACCACCGATTGGTACGGGACACAGCGCGTCGACCTGGTCGCCGACGTCGGCTACGTCGTGCCGGTCAGCCGCCAGGGCGTCAAGGTCTTCCCGGTCACGACGCACGGGCTCTGGAAGCTGCAGGGCCCACTCGCAGTCGAGGGCGGCGTCACGGGCGCCGATCGCTCGCTCAACCTCGGCGTGAAGCTGCCGGGCGAGGCCGACGGGCCGCTGTTCAAGATCGGTACGCAGCCGCCCGAGACGAAGCAGATCGACGTCCTCAACATCTTCAACGACGGCTCCAAGCAGGACCGCTCGGGCGTTCTCACCTCGACGTCGCTCACCGGCTTCGGGCTCGCGACCGACCTCGACTTCGGCCCGGCGTACGGCGGCAGCGGCGGTCAGACGTTCGGCGAGCCGCAGGTCTTCCCGGGCGGGATCGCGTTCGGCACCGTCCAGTTCGTCGACGGCCAGTTCCAGACGAACGGGGCCAAGAGCTCGATCGAAGTCGTCAACTTCATGGGCGGCATCGGGAACGACCGCCTCGATGTCCAGGGCACGATCGACCCCGACGACGCGGTGAAGCTGACGGGCTCGGTCATCCTCACGCAGCCCCCGCAGGGCGCCGACGTGTCGCGCGCGCAGCCGTTCGACTGGAAGGCGCAGGGTTTCCTCATCGGCCAGCCGGTGCACATCACGGGCTTCCCGACCCAGCTCTGGAAGGTGACCGGGTTCGACGACCCGTTCTCGGGCGACACCGTCGACAACAGCATCATGCACCTGCAGCTCGTGAGCGGCAGCGTGCCGGGCCCGCCGTTGCAGCCGGAGGCGACGCTCACGCGGACGTTCGCCGCGAACGGCTACGCGTTCGGCGCCGAGCTCACACGCGCGACCGGCAGCTGGGTCGCGGACGGATTCGCGCTCGGCCAGCGGGTGACGATCGCAGATCAGGTCGGCGCCGACAAGACGTGGCAGGTGGTGGCGGTCAGTCAGACGTCGCTGCTGCTCGGCAACGGACCCACGATCGCGACGGCGCCGAGCTCGCCGAGGACGATCACGCGGGTCACGCCGGTGCTGCGCACGCTGATCGCCGACGATGTGCCGGTGCTTGCGAACGTTCCGATCACGATCGTTCCGACCGTCGATCCGCAGACGCTCGAGATCCGGGGCGGCCTGGTGACTGGCACGTTCGCGGCCGGACAGTCGTGGAAGACGATGGGCTTCCAGGAGGGCCAGCTGGTCATGATCCAGGGTCTCGACGGATCGTGGCGGCTGCGCCGGATCGAGAGCAGCGCGACCGGCACCAACGACGTCCTCCGCCTCGAGCGCGGCGCCGAGCTGCCCGCGATCCAGGCGCCCGAGACGCGCATGGTCTTCTGGCCTGGCCCGCACGGAGGACTGACGGTCGTCCATGGCGGCGGCAACACCGCGCTCCGGATCGACTTCGCGATGGACTCCGGCAATCCGGCGAACACCGTAACCCGGCTCGACGGGCTGTCCTGGATCGACGCGGGCTTCTCGATCGGCCAGCGCGTGCAGGTGGAGGGCGACGGCAAGACGCGGACGATCACGGGCTTCGTCAACGCACCGTGTCCGTTCAGCGACCCGTTCCCGAAGTGCGGCCTCGACAGCAGGCTGCAGCTGTCCAACGATGCTTTCGGCGACCCGGTCAACCTCCGCACGAACGTCGAGACGGCCGTTCACGTCGCGGAGCCCGAGAAGGTCGTGACGACGGCGGCGATGAACATCACCGTCCAGCCCAGCGGTCCGCTCGGCCTGCCGACGAGCACGCTCACCTGCGCCTCCGGCAGCTGCTTCGGTGTCACCGCAGCGAACGGCACGGTGTTCAAGCCGGGCATGAAGGTGTACGTATCCGGCTTCGCCGGGCCCTTCACCGTGGTCTCGGTGAACGCGACGTCGATGGTGCTCCAGGGAGCGGCCCTGCAGCCGACGTACGTGATCGACACGAAGCCGACCTCGGCCACGTACGACCAGAAGGTGTTCACCCCGGTGCAGCTGACCGTCTTCGGCTACGACGTGAACTTCGACGGCGGCACCCGGATGGGCGGCGACACGACGGTCGTCTGCAACACGGGCACGCTCGTCGATCCGACGAAGCCGTGCCGCGGCCAGGCCGGGACCGACAAGCTCGCCGGCCCCGACTCGCCGCTCGTCGTCTACGGCGACACCTCGCAGGACGGCGTCTGGTACGGCGGCAAGCCCTACGACGTCAAGGGCTACGAGTTCGGGCCGAAGCCGTTCGACCCGTTCTACAAGATCCCGGATCAGGAGAACGAGGACGACGAGTGGGTCTTCCCGCTCGCGAACCCGTACGACTCCGCCGGCAACGACATCATCGACGCCAGCGGCCTCTTCGGCTGGATCGACTGCTCGAGCTCCTGCACGCTCCCGACGGTCGGCTTCACGGCTTACGGCGGCGCCGGCGACGACCTCATCATCGGCAGCCAGACGGGTGACCATCTCGCCGGTGGCTCCGGTGACGACACGATCCTCGGCCTGCGCGGCGTCGACCACATCTACGGGGACTCGGGCTTCAACGTGAACATCCTCACGCGAGCGCTGACCGTCGCCTCGGTCAACGCGAGCCCGCGACCGACTATCGATCCGCGCGAGATCGCCGGCGACCAAACGCTCAAGCCGGCGCCGTCGCAGAACGCCGATCCGATGGACGCCGGCCGCGACCTCCTCTACGGCGAGAGTCCGGAGACGGCCACCGCTCAGGTCATCGCAGCGCTCACCTACACCACCGGGCGCACCGTCCACACGATCGCGACGGCCGCCAGCGCGTCGCAGACGCTGTTCGACGACGTGATCTTCGGCGACCACGGCGTCGTGATCCAGCAAACCGCCGACCCGAACCAGCCCGACCAACGGCTGCAGAAGATCCAGACGACGACGCTGGCGTCGATTCGGCGGCTCGAGTCGCGCGCCTACCAGAACGGGTCCGACGACACGATCTTCGGCAACCTCGGCCGCGACGTCGTGATCGCCGGCGCCGGCCACGACATCGCGGACGGCGACGAGGCCGATGACATGGTCTTCGGCGACAACGCGTTCCTGCTTCGCCGCGTCGACGAGCCGACGTTCCCGACCGCCACCGACTACGCCGGCCCGATCAACACGACGAGTGGACGCTTCGAGGCGCTCTGCGGTGGACTGCTCTACAACCGCACCGACCGGCCCGACGCGTGCAACGGCGGCACGCCGCCCGGCACCGACACGAGCGGCAAGCTCCTCGTCAACGGTACGTGGCTGCCCTACCGCGATCCGGACAGCCCGGGCATCGACGCCTACCCATGGTGGGCGGAGTACCTGGTCGACTTCGACGACGAGGACCTGAGCCACCAGTTCCAGAGCTTCGACGTTCAGCTGTCGGTCGACCAGCCGAACAACACGACCACCGCCAAGGGCGCGGGCAGCTTCGGGAACGACTACCTCGCCGGCAGCCAGGGCAACGACCTGGTCTTCGGCGAGATGGGCAACGACACGATCCAGGGCGACGGCGGCATCGAGAAGGCCTTCACCGGCGAGTCCCACGTCGGCGCCTCGCGCTCGCCCGACGGCTGCACCGTGCCGGCCGGCGGCGGGCTCGTGTGCGACTACGTCGGCGACCTGGACATCGTCCCGTCCTTCGAGGCGGCCACGGACGGCGAGGACTACATCGAGGGCGGCGGCGGCAACGACATCGTCTTCGGCGGTCTCGGGCAGGACGACATCATCGGCGGCAGCTCCGACTTCTTCGGCCTCGCCGACGAGACACTCAGCCTCGTCGGCCAGACGGTGAAGATCTCCGGCGTCGGCGGCCTCTACACGATCAAGGCGGTGAGCGGCGACACGCTGACGCTCTACGGCAACGCGCTGCCTGCGTTGCAGGCGCCGAAGGACGTCGAGATCGTGGGCGCCAACCGGAAGCTACTCGGCGCCTCGGTCACGCTCGCCCCGCTTTCGGACGGCGGCACGCTGAAGGTCACGGGCTTCAACTGGGCCGCGCTCGGCTTCGTGCCCGGCAACGACCGCAGGCCTGACGGTCGCGACCTGCTCTTCGGCGGGGCAGGCACGCAGATCGGCCGCAACCAGGACGTCGCCTTCGCCGACGGCACGGTGGCGGCGAAGCAGCACGCGCGCGACGCGGACACGTTCGTCGGCGACAACGGGCGGATCGTCCGCATCGTCGGAATCAACGCCGGCACGACCACCGACCAGTCCGATACCGGCGTGCTCCGGCCGGCGACTGCGACCGACCAGCGCTACGTCCGCTTCGTCTACGACAACTACTCCTCCGACCCCGGCTACGACGCGAACGGCAAGATCGTCGTTCGCGGCGTGCACCTGCTCGACTACACGCCGGGCGGCCCCGACTTCCTTCCGGCGGCATTCTTCTCGCCCGGCACGGAGAGCCCGCTCTGCAGCAACACGGGCGCCGACGCGACGGGCACGTGCTCGACGCCGCTCGCGAACGTCGCGAACACGGGCGACTGCCACGGGAACATCGCTTCCACGAGCGACGCCGCCGACCGGACCGCGAGCTACTACACCGACACCGGCGGCAACGACGAGATGCACGGCGAGTCGAGCGACGACACCGCGTACGGCGGCTGCGGCAGCGACACGATCTTCGGCGACGCGCAGGACGACGACGTGATCGGCGGGTGGGGTAACGACTGGATCTCCGGCGGGACAGGGTTGGACGGCCTGCTCGGCGACGACGGGCGCGTCTTCACGAGCCGGAACAGCTCGACGGGCACCAATGCCGGCGGAAACCCCTGCACGGGCGGCTTCACGTCTCCCAAGCCGGGCGTCTTCGTCCCGACGGAGACCTGCTACAGCGAGCCGCTCTACGGCGTGGCCGCACTCGTGACGCCCGATCCGGATACGGGCTCGAGCCAGGGCTTCGTCCTGAACGAGTTCATCTACACGCCCGGCCAGGTTCAGCAGGCGACGATCAACGTCGGCGGGGCGTTCCTGAAGCTGGTCGACATCACGCCGTACAACCTCGGCCCGAACGACATCGCCGGGCACTTCCAGATCGACGTCCCGACCTACGACGCGAACAACTCGGACGACGTCATCTTCGGCGGCTGGGACGACGACTTCCTCCACGGCGCCTCCGGCGACGACGCGATCGCCGGCGCCGAGGCGATGCCCGACTCGTACGTGCAGCACTTCAACACGCTCACGTGCAACCAGGCGAATCCGGTGTGCGAGAACGGCCTGATCCGCACCGACTGGACGCGGCCGTGGAACCCGGGGAACCTGCTCGTCTTCGGCGCCGACGAGAACCCATGGAACTCCCCGAAGCCGTTCACCTCGCGGCTCGGCGAGTTCTACCTCTACGACGAGTTCGACCCGCGCCGGCCGGTCGTCTTCAACGCAAGCGGCCTGACGTGGGGCTGCACGGCGTTCTCACAGAGCGGCCACACGTGCACCTCCGAGCCGCCGCTCGCGAGCTTCCCGTACCAGTACTTCCTCAACCTGGTCGAGACGACGAAGGTCGTGAGCGGGACGACCATCCCGATCACGGAGGGCCGCGAGACCGCGCTCGGCTGCATCCAGGTGGCCCAGAACGGAAGTTGCCTGCTCCAGGCGACCGTGAACTCCGACGGCAACGATCTGGCCTTCGGCGACCTCGGCAACGACTGGTCGGTGGGAGGCTCCGGCAAGGACCACATCTATGCCGGCTGGGGCAACGACCTCTCGAACGCCGACGACATCCTGACCACGAACGGGTCGCACAACGACGTGGTCGACCAGCACCCGACCTACGAGGACCGCGTCTACGGTGGCGCCGGCATCGACGTCCTGATCGGCAACATCTTCGGCGACCGGCTGGTCGACTGGGTCGGAGAGTGGGATACGTACCTCGTGCCGTTCAGCCCGTTCGGCATCGGCACCGTCAGCCGTCAGGTCGAGCCGTCCCTGCCCGAGTTCCTGTACGCCATCTCGGCTGCCGACGGCGCCGACCCGACGCGCGACACCGACACCGGCTCGAACATCACGCGGCCCGGCCGGAACGGCGAGTACGAGGGTGAGATGGGGCTGGTCATCCAGCAGGATCACGGGTTCTGGGAGGAGCAGACCGGCGGTCCGACCGACCCGCAGTCCGGTGGTGTTCCGGGCGGCAAGCGCCAGACCCTGAGCAGTGCCGATTTCAACAACGGCGCGATGCAGGGCTTCGCCGTCGACAGCGGCGCATGGACGGTCGGGGGCGGCACCCTCCAGGTCGCCGCGTCTTCCCTCGGCCTGGACGCCGCCGCCGTGTTCTACGCCGACGCCTACCTGCCGGTCTACTACGAGATCTCCGCTGCGATGTCGACGCAGAAGCCGACGGCGGGATGGAAGTCGAACTCGTACGTCCTGTTCGACTACTGGTCGCCCAGCGACTTCAAGTTCGCCGGCATCGACATTTCGACGAACCAGATGGTGGTCGGGATCCGCACGCCCGACGGCTGGTTCGTGACAGCGCAGAGGCCTTTTACGGGCTCGTTGAAGTACGACACGGTCTATCAGGCCCTCGTTGCGATCAACGGCACGCAGGTCACGGTCTCGGTCGGGAGCGAGCAGGCGTTCAGCTACACGTTCGCGCCGAGGACCGTCAACGGGCAGCAAGTCGGTCTGAACAAGGGCCTGGTCGGGTTCGGCTCGAACAACTCCCGCGGCGTGCTCGACAACATCGCGGTGCAGGCGGCCCCGCCGCAGGTGACGCTCGACTGGACGGAGTACTTCGAGGACGGCCTCGCCGATCAGTTCACAGGCCCGCAGACAGGCGCATGGTCGGTCAGCGGCGGTCGCTACGGCGCGAGCGGCTACGCGATTGCCACGCTCGACCTCGGCGCCCCCATTCGGGCGACCTCATACAGCGAGATCGACGCCACGCTGAACACGACGGGAATTGCCGGGATGGTCTTCGACGCCTACGCGACGAACGACTACAAGTTCGTGGTGCTCGACGTCGCGGGCCAAAGGGTGCTCGTGGGACACGTCGATCCGCGGCGTGGGTGGGTCGTCGAGGCTTCGTACGCGAAGCCGCTCACGGCCGGGACGGACTACACGCTCGACCTCACCCTACGCGCGACGGTGGTGACGATCACGGTCGACGGCTCTGTCGTCGGCAGCTACGGCTACAACGCCGCGGTCGCCGACGGCAAGCTCGGTGCAGTTTCGAGGGACGGAAACCTCTCCGTCGACCGGGCGCGTGTCCAGACGAACGACAACGCATTTACGGGCGTCCAGCTTTCCCCCGAGCTCCGCATCGGCGACGCGGTCGTGACCGAGGGGACCACCGGGACGACGACCGTGTCGATCGGGCTCTCGCTCAGCAAGGCGGCGGCATCCGCGATGACCGTCGGTTGGCGGACCGTCGACGGAACGGCCGCAGCTGGAACCGACTTCATCGGCGTTTCGGCCGGAACGGTCACGTTCGCAGCCGGCAACACGACCGCCACGATCCAGGTCACGGTGGTCGGGGACGCCCTGTACGAGGCCAACGAGACGCTGTCCATCGAGCTGACGAGCTGGGCGGGCTTCAACCTCGCCGACAAGTCCGGTCTCGTGACGATCACGAATGACGACGCCGCGCCGGTGATCACGGTGACGGCGGCGGACGCCAGTGGCAGCGAGCCCGGCACGGACAAGATCGTCTTCACCATCACGCGCACCGCCAACCTCACCGGGGCCGTCACGGTCAACCTGACGTGGGCCGGGACTGCGAGCGCGTCCGACTACACCCTCTCGCTCGGCGCGGGCCGCGCGACCGTGACGCTCGCGGACGGCGTCTCGAGCGCGACGGTCACGGTGACGCCGATCGACGACACCGCCGTCGAGCCGGCTGAGAGCGTGACGCTGACGATCGCAGCCGGCGCCGGGTATGCGGTCGGATCGCCGTCGAGTGCAAGCGCGACGATCCTCGACAACGACAAGCCGGCTCTGTCGATCGCGAGCGCGTCCATCACGGAGGGCAACACGGGCACCAAGCCGGTCGCCGTCACCGTGACGCTGTCTGCCGCCACGTCCTCGACAGTCACGGTCGCCTACACGACCGTGGCAGCAACGGCGACGGCCGGCAGTGATTACCAGGCCGCATCCGGGACGCTGACCTTCGCGCCGGGGGTCACGTCGCAGACGATCAACGTCACGATCATGGGCGACAGGGCCAAGGAACCGAACGAGACCTTCACGGTCGTGCTCTCGAACCCGACGAACGCGACGATCGCGACCGGCACCGCCACGGTCACGATCCTCAACGACGAGTCGGCCCTGACGGCGGCGTCGACTCCGCCCGCCTCCGCGACTGCCCCGGCCGAGCTGACCGCGGGGGAGCTCGCGGCAACCGCCGCCCAGGCGGAGGCACTGTGGGTCGCCGCCGACGCGGATGCGGACTTCACCGGGGTCACGTTCTCGATAGCTCGTCTGGACGGATCGCTGCTCGGCATCACTGGTGGGCTCGAGATCACGATCGACGCCACCGCGGCCGGCTGGGGCTGGTCGCTCTGCTCCTCGGGTGGGGTGGAGGGGCGGATGGACCTCCTGACCGTCGTTCTCCACGAGCTCGGTCACACCCTCGGGCTCGACCACGACGCGGACGGGTTGATGGCCGAGACGCTGGCGCCGGGAGTGTCCGAAGTCGTCGGCTGGCACTCGCAAGACGCACCCGCCGCAGTCGTGGGGATCGCGGTGCCCGCGCCCGCGATGCAGCCCGTCGCCGGGGTCGTAAAGGCGCCGGCGGCCGCGATCGTGAGCGCCCCGCAGCCGACGCTCGTGCAGCCCGGCGGGATCAGCTCGAAGACGGCGGCGGCCGTCCCCGCGAGACCACCCCGTCTGACGAGACCGCACTCGAGGAGGCACCATCGATGAGGCTTCGGGTGCTCGCGGCGCTCGGGACGTAGCGACCGCTCAGATAGGCCGAACGGCCTATTGGCGAGCGTGTTGACTTGCGGTTACGCTGAGCGCGTGAGGAAGGGGGGTCTCGCCGTCATGGCCCTGGCCGCATCGCTCGCGCTTGCGCCGGTTGCGCTCGCGGACGAGTGGTGGGCGCATCCCGACGACGCCACGTGGACCTACGAGTGGACGGACTCGCAGTACAACACGACGCCGACCGCCGAGAAGGTCACGGTCAAGGAGCAGAAGGGCAAGTCGTTCACGCTCTCGTGGACCACGCAAGACCAGGGGAACGGCGAGGAGGCGATCACGAGCCTCGGCGACATGGCGTTCCAGGAGGCGAACGCCGGCCTGCTGAACACCGACTGGTCGAGCAACCCGCCGCCCTCGGACTTCCCGATCCTGTGTCCGCAGCTCGGCGGCTGCGCGAACGCTCTCTCGAGCACGCTCTACTACCTCATCTGGGGCAGCCGCGCGCCCGTGCTCCAGGAACCGCTGCTGCAGGGGGTGACCTGGAACTCGAGCGGCGGCGCCCGCGGCGACGTCGCGAGCACATCGACGTACGACGGCCGTGAGACCGTCACGGTTCCAGCATTCCCCGACGGAATCGAGGCGGCCAAGGTGCGGACCGACGTGACGCAGGCGGGCGCCCTCGGCGATCCGTACGGGAGCGGCGTGCGCACCGTCTGGTGGGTGCACGGCGTCGGGCCGGTCAAGGTCGTCTTCGAGCACGCGGGCGGGGGCGACGCCGCCGTCACGACGTCCGTGCTGAAGAGCACGAACCAGGAGCCCACTCCGGCCCCGAGCGATGCGAACTACTTCCCGCTCACGAAGGGCACGAAGCTCGTCTACCGCTGGACGAACTCCAAGTACCTGAAGAAGCCCTCGATCCAGGAGTTCGTCATCGACGACGCGGCCAACCTTTCGGCCCGCTTCACCGTCAAGCACCGGTCGGGCCCGATCAAGGTGGCCGGTGCCTACGGTTACACGCAGCGGCTCGACGGCATCACCAACATCTGGGGAATCACGAAGGCAGCGACATTCGCGAAGTTCCCGCCGCTCGGCCCGTCTGCCCTGCCGAAGGACAAACGGCGCCATTTCTTCACGCCCTTCGACCTGATGGACTACGGGATGAACCCGGTGCTGCCGGCGTATCCGGCGCCGGGGGCGAATTGGGCGACGAAGAATCCGAGTCGCGACTTCTCGATCTACGGCGTCAACGGCTCGACGCAGATCCTCGGGACCCAGTTCGTCACGGTTCCGGCCGGCACGTTCCAGGCGCTCGTCGTCCAGTCGAAGCTCGAGCAGCCCGGTTTCAAGTTCGGCAGTGGAGTCCGGACGTCGTGGTTCGCGCCGGGAAAGGGACTGGTCAAGCTCGTGTTCAGGCACGGCGACCGCAGCGTGTCGACCGTCGAGCTGCTGAAGAAGTAACGCGTGCCCCGGCTCGCGGTCGTGGCCGTGATCGCCCTGCTGACGCTGTCGGCGGCGGGGTGCGGAACCAGCAGCCGCGACGCCGTCAACGCATACCTCAAGAAGGTTGCCGCCGTCCAGAGGCAGCTCGCGCCACGGATCAAGGCGGCCGATCGCGCGTATCACCGTTTGGGGACGGCGGCGAAGTCCGCCGAGGAGCGGCGTGCGCTGGCGCGCGCCGAGAAGACGGCACGCGAGCTGCGTCGACGACTCGCCGCCGTTGATCCTCCCGAGGAGGCCGAGCGGATCCATCGCCTGATGCTCCTGCTCGCCGGCCGCGAGGTTGCTCTGTCGGGGGAGGTGCTCGCGCTCGCGCGGTACCTGCTACGGTTCCAGGGGGTCGTGGTGGACGCCGGGCGTGCGGGTCGCCGCCTGCAGCGTGTCCTCCGGTTGAAGTCGGCGGCCGAGGCCGCCTCCGCGTTCGGCCGGTATGCATCGACGCTTGAGGTCGATCTGCGGCGTCTGAAAGGCCTCGCGCCCCCACCCGTGATGGCGCCGTCGCACCGCAGCGAGGTGAGCGTGCTCGCGCGAACCGTGGATCTCTCCCGCCGCCTCGGCGCTGCGCTCGAGCGGCACGACAACGCCGCGGCCGCTCGTCTCGCCGGCCGGCTCGGGGCTGTTTCGTCGTTTTCGGCGCGAAGGCGGGCGGCTGCGGCCGAGGCGGCCGCCGTCCGGGCCTACAACGACCGACTCGTTGGTCTGAGCCGCCTCGTGGCCCGGATCCATCGCGAGCAGACCAGGCTCGACCGGAACCTCTAGCTCGGCGTCATGACAGTCGTGGGACCGCAGATTGGCCCACGTCCGAGGTTCTCACGGCGGGGACGACGATCGTCGGCATTCGCTTGAGTTCGAGACAAGGGCCCAACTAAGGGCATCTAGCCGAGAACGTATCCTCGAGAAGCCTGGCCCGTTGCACCTTCACGGGGGCGTCTGACGGCTTCCTTTGACCATCTACTAGCGGGGGGAAACGGGCGATGGTCGTGCTGGCTCTCCTGGGGTTGTGCTTTCCCTCTCGGGCATGTACTTGGAGTCAAGAACGGAGATGACCTCGGCGCGGTGCCTGTGGGGTGCGTAAAGTCGGGCCGGGTGACTGACGCCGGGCGCCTGGGCCGCCTCCACGTTCTTGATTTTGGTTACTCGCGCGCGCGAGGACTGGAGAGTCTGGCGCTGCGAGCGTCGCCGCCGTCGCCGCCGTTCGTTCTGTCGTGACCGGGTTGGGGGCGCCTGGGGAGTGCGGGCTTCTAGAGTCGCCGGTTCGTCGTCCGAGGGGAGGGCTGATCTCTGCTGAGGGCGTTCTTGTATCTGGCGCTTCGCCGCGTGCTGGAGTTGGTCGCGCTCTGTTTCCGTTCGCCAGAGTTCAAGGAGTTGGAGATCGTGGTGCTTCGCCACGAGCTCGAGGTCTTACCACGGCAGGTCGGGCGGCCTCGGCTGCGGCAGGCTGATCGAGCGCTGCTTGCGGCGGCGAGCCGGCTGCTTCCTCGCTCGAGCTGGGGTTCGTTGTTCGTCAGTCCGGGAACGGTGCTGCGCTGGCACAGGCGGCTGGTCGCGAGGCGTTGGACGTACCCGCACAAGCGGCTCGGCCGTCCGCCGGTCTCGCTCGAGGTCGGCCAGCTGATCCTGCGATTGGCGCGCGAGAACCCTCGCTGGGGTTACCAGCGGATCGCCGGCGAGCTGAAGGGCCTGGGGATCTCGGTCTCGGCGACGACGGTCCGCAAACTGCTGCGGGAGTCGGATCTGCGACCAGCGAGCGAGCGAGGCGGGCTTGCCTGGCGCGAGTTTCTCCGTGCGCAGGCGGCGGGAATCATCGCGTGCGACTTCTTCTCCGTGTTCTTCTTCGTGCGCCCAGCCAGCGTTGGGGGTGGTTGATGGGTTGACCTGATCCAACAGAAGCTCGTCGTCGCCAGCGGGTGTGAGTCCCGTCCGGGTAGCTGCCAGGAGGCCCGGTAGCAGGCTGGCGGCTCGGTCGGGAAACGGGCCGGGTCGGAGCCCAGCGTCAAGAGCCCTTCTGGGGGAGCAACTGAGCGGTCTGCAGCATGAAGCGAAGCCTGCCGCGTCGTTAGTACCCGCCTTTTGGCGGAAGAGGAGGAGCCGAGCCCGGGAAGTCAGGGCGAAGGCCATGGAAGGGGTGAAGAGCCTGGAGTGCGGCCCCGAGGAACCTCCCGGCGTATGGGGCGTGGAACGTTCAGAAGGTGGCGGCGGGAACTGGGGAGGCCCTCCCCGGCCCGGCGGCCTGCGGAAGGTTGCCGTCGGAGCGACGCGCGTAGGGTTCAGAAACTCGTCCGGGCGCGGGTGGGCTACGGTCGGCTCCTTCGTGGAGTCGGGTGGGGGAGGGTCGTTTGCTGTGGTCGTTTGCGTACCTGGCGGTGCGGGGTCTGCTCGCGCTCGTTTTGCTGTTGGGGCGTTCGCGCCGGTCGAAGGAGTTGGAGATCTTGGTGTTGCGGCACGAGTTGGCTGTTCTGCGACGTCAGTCGGTTCGGCCGAGGTTGTCGCGGGCGGATCGTGCTTTTCTGGCTGTGTTGAGCCGCTCGTTGCCGCGCGCGGCGTGGGCCTGCTTCTTGGTGAGGCCGGAGACGTTGTTGGGTTGGCACCGCCGGCTTGTCGCTCGCCGCTGGACGTACGCGGGTACGGGCCCGGGGCGGCCTCCGCTCGACTCGTCGGTCGGAGCTTTGATCGTTCGGTTGGCGAGGGAGAATCCGCGCTGGGGGTATCGGAGGATCGTTGGGGAGCTGAAGGGCCTCGGTGTCGCCGTCTCGGCGACGACCGTGCGCAGCGTGCTGATCGAGGCGGGAGTGCCGCCGACGTCGGAGCGCGCCGGCTTGTCGTGGCGCGCCTTCGTACGTCAGCAGGCGGCGACCACGTTGGCCTGCGACTTCCTGACCGTTGAGACGGCGTTCTTGCAGCGGATCTACGTGTTGTTCTTCATCTCGCTTGCGACGCGGCGGGTCGAGTATGTCGCCTGCACGTCGAACCCGGACGGAGGTTGGACGGCGCAGCAGGCGCGCAACCTGATGATCCAGTTCGGCGATGAGCAGCCGTTCCGGCTGTTGATCCACGACCGCGACGCGAAGTTCGCCGGCGTGTTCGACGAGGTCTTCCGCTCCGAAGGTTGCAAGGTGATCCGGACGCCGGTTCGGGCGCCGAACGCGAACGCTTACGCTGAGCGCTGGGTGCGAACCGTTCGCGCCGACTGCCTTGACCATCTCCTGATCGTCGGTCGACGCCACCTGGAACGCGTCCTCCGTGTCTATGTGCGGCATTACAACGAGCATCGGCCACACCGCGCGCTCAGGCTTGCCCCGCCCGACCGCTCGACGCCGGTCGAGCAGGCCGAGCTGCCGGTGCTAGCGGAGTGCCGTGATCTGCTCGGCGGGTTGATCCACGAATACCAAGCCGCCGCATGAGTACGCGCACCGTGGCTTGGTAGTTTCGTAGGGTGGTCGTGCGCTGCACCAAGAAGATGCTCGGCCTCCTCGGCGTCCGCTCGACCACGCTCGGCGAGCTGCCGCCGTCAGACGACGACTGGTACCTGAACCTCGTCTGGATCGAGCGGCAGAAATGTCTTCTTCTCACGCATGCGGGCACCCTTTTTCTCGGTCTTCCGAGTAGGTGTCCACGTTGCGGATCTCCGCCCACTCGGTAACTACCTCGTCGAGGCGATCGAGGCCGAGCTCCGCGCAGAGGGCCTTCCCGCCGACACCTTCTCAGCGCTCGAGCCTGGCAGCGTCCAGCTCGCGAAGACCGCAAGCCGCAGCACTCTCGGCTTCATGACTGAAATGGCGTTCGAGCTGGGATGGATCATGGCCGGCAAGCGCGGCCTGCGCCGCAGCGACGTCAACGACCTCAACCGCGCGCTCCGCGGATGCTCTGGAACCGCGGCGACTACGTCCGCCCGATCGAACTCGTCCACCAACGCCTCAACGTTCGAAGCTGACGCCTCGAAACACCGCGTCTGGTCTCGCTGACCGTCCTCGGTCCCGCCTCCCGTACATTGCTCGGTCCCAGCGGACGAATATCTGAACCCTACGCGTCTAACGAGGCAGCAATCGTCTACGCGCTGTCGGCGCAACATCGTGTACCCCGTTCAGCCAGTCGTCCCATGACGCGTCGCCAGTGACGTAGGGGATGTTGCATTCGTGTTGTGGGGGACGGGGTGCGTGGAGAGGC
>WNFU01000490.1_pt1 | contig 89552 bp, 84 predicted proteins | sample 5400121 | NCBI WGS metagenome assembly WNFU01 (sample SAMN13153360, study PRJNA577476) | soil metagenome | isolation source: 100 cm soil or saprolite under grassland replicate 1 | place: USA:California | collected 2016-06-15
CCAGCGCCACCGCAGGGCTGAGAAGGAACGAGATCAGGAGGGCCAGCGCGATAGGGATGAAGACGGCGCGCGCCCAGTACAGGCACGCGACGGCCAGCACGAGGGCTGCCAGAATGAGCAGCCGTGGCGGGGCGTGCGCAGCGGACCCGCGGTTACTCACTCGCGCCGGTGGGGTACCCACCTTTGCATGGTGACCTCCCTCCTTCTCCTCTCATCCGGGTCAGTCACGACGGTGCGACCACGGGTAGCAAGAGAAGTGCCACGACTCCAGAGGATTTGCGACGGCTGAATGTCGGGGAAGTTGAGGGCCGGAACCCGTGAGCCGCGAGGCCCTACCGCTTCTTCTTACTCGGTAAGACTTACCGACCTGGTCTTTTCTTGACGCGATCCGCGAGCGGCGGCAGTCTGCCCGGTCGCTTCGGGCAGAAGGCCTCGCCGGGCCACCTTGCAGCTACGCTGCGGCCATCGGCATCAGCCCAGCCACGCTGGCGGCCTATCCATTCCGACCGTTCGCGGGGTGGTTCGAGTGCGCCCTCGGTCTGTTCGTCCTCGCCGTTCGTCTTTGCCTGGAAACTCGGCACCGAAGCCCTCCGGCCGCTGGCCGGCGAGCCGGTCTGGGAGTTCATCGAACGCGGTGGCAGCTACGGCGCGCCTCTCGCCCTCGCGTGGCTTCGAGGTCATGCCCTTGAAGACGTCATGGAAAGATCCCCAGCTCGAGATAGGTCGTGGCCACCTTGTGCAGGGCGGTGAGGAACGCCGCCGTGCGCAGATCTTTTGTCCGGGGATCGCGCATCCGCTGGTCGTGAACCTGCCGGTAGGCGTTGATCATCGTCTCCTCGAGGCCGGAGTTCACCAGATCGATCTCGTCTGCCCCATAAGCGATCTTGCGGCGTTCCTCGTCGGAGAAGACCTGGCCGGTGGCCTTCTCGATGGCGCCGACCATCCGCTCGTGGGCCGCCTCCTCGAACCGCTTGCCGACCCGACCGAAACGCACGTGAGAGAGGTTCTTGATCCACTCGAAGTAGGAGACAGTCACGCCGCCGGCGTTGAGGAAGATGTCGGGTCACGCCGCCGGCGTTGAGGAAGATGTCGGGGATGACGAGCACGCCGCGGTCGAGCAGAATCTTCTCGCCGTCGGCGGTGGTGGGCCCGTTGGCCGCCTCGGCCACGATCTTGGCTTTTATGCGGGGGGCGTTCTCGGCGGTGATCTGGTTCTCCAGAGCGGCCGGGATGAGGATGTCACATTCCAGCTCGAGCGCGAGATTGGTCGGTGTGATGTTCTTGGCCCCGGGGAAATTCAGGATCGAGCCCGTCTCCTTCTGGTGCTTCACCACGGTGTCGAGGTCGAGCCCCTCGGGGCGGTACACGGCTCCCTCCCGCTCGGAGAGCGCGACGATCATGCACCCGGCCTCCTGACAGAAGCGGGCGGTGTGGTAGCCGACGTTCCCGAGACCCTGCACCACGACCGTCTTGCCTTGAAGACCGCGTGAGAGCCCTAGCGCCTTCATGTCCTCGGCGTGGTCGCAGGCCTCGCGGAGCCCGAAGTAGACGCCGCGCCCGGTGGCTTCCACGCGGCCGCGGATGCCGCCCTGGGTCACGGGCTTGCCGGTGACACAGGCCATCGCGTCGATGGAACCCGGGTAGAACGCCGAGTACGTGTCGTAGATCCAGGCCATTTCACGAGGACCGGTCCCGTAGTCGGGAGCGGGCACGTCCAGGCCGGCGCCGATGAAGTTCTTCTTGATCAGCTCGGCCGTGTAGCGGCGGGTGATCTGCTCCAGCTCTTGCGCGGTGTACTGCTTGGTGTCGATCCGCACGCCGCCCTTGGCCCCGCCGAACGGCACGTCCACGATGGCGCACTTGTAGGTCATGAGCGCGGCCAGAGCCTTGATCTCGTCCTCGTCCACGGTGGGGGCGAAGCGGATACCGCCCTTCACGGGCACGCGATGGTGACTGTGCTGGGCGCGCCAGCCGGCAATGACCTCGTAGTCGCCCTGCCGCCGGATCGGGAACTGGAACGCGTACACGCTGTCGCAGACCCTGATCTGATCGAGCAGGCCGCGTGGATAGTCTGTGAGCGCCGCCGCCTTGTCGAAGTAGATGTTGACGGTGTCGAAGAAGCTCGGCGCTTGGCTCATCAGGTTGGCTCCCTCCTGGTCAATCAGGCTCAGTATGCCGAATCCCTTACCCCTGACCACCGCCTCGGTCACGGCATGTAGGAACCACCGTTCACGTGCACCGTCTGGCCGGTGACGTGGCGCGCGTCGTCACTGGCGAGAAACACCGCGACGGCGGCGATGTCGTCCGGCTGCGCCATGCGTCCGAGCGGGACCGCGCGCCCCATCGCCGCCAGCTCGTCCTCGTTGTTCCCGTAGCGCGGCTGGGCGGTGTCGGTGAGCCCGGGCGCGATCGCATTCACGCGAATCCCGTGCGGCGCCAGCTCGAGCGCCGTCGCCCGTGTCATCGCGACCACGCCGCCTTTGCTCGCGGAATAGTGCACGCCGCGGACGGCTCCCCGGATGGCCTGGGACGCCATGTTGATGATCGAGCCCCTCCGTCCGGCGGCGACCATTGCGCGCGCCGCCGCCTGCGCGCAGAAGAAACCGCCTTTGAGGTTGACGTCGAGGACCAGGTCCCAGTCGGTCTCGCGCATTTCGAGGAACGGCACGCGCGGATATACGCCCGCATTGTTGACGAGGACATCGAGCCCCCCGAGCGCGCTCAGGACATGCGCGACCATCGTCTGGGCATCCGTGGGCCGTGCGACATCGGCCTGCACGAGCACCGCGCGCTGGCCGGCCGCGCAGACCTCCCGCATCACCTTCTCGGCCTCCACGCGATCGTCGAGATAATTGACGGCGATATCCGCGCCCTCGCGAGCGAACGCCAGGGCGATCCCGCGCCCGATGCCCTGCTGCGCACCGGTGACCAGCGCGATCTTTCCTCGAAGCCTCATCGTTGCCTCCGCTGGCCTTCAGTTTTGTCGACCTGCGACGAGTATGCTAGGGTCGCGCCGAGAACCCTTCCCGGAGGATGCCAATGGACGAAAAAAGCATCGGGCTCTGGCTGAACATCGGATCCGTGGTCCTCCTCGCGGCGCTCGTCATCGACTTCGTGTGGGTTATCAAGACCGCGTTCAGCGTCCACTGAGGGCGCGTCACCGCCCCGGACAACCGTCCACGCAGAGGTTCTCCGCTCGGCCCAAGACTTCACGCCGTTCCCCGGGATGCGGGTGCGTGGCTGTCGACAGGCTAAACGATGCGGCTGGTTGAGCCGCCGGCTGTCGGCTCGACGAGCTCGAGAGGACCCGAGTGGTGAGGGGGGTTACGTCCTGGCCGCGGCGGCTCGACGGCGCGGGCAGGCCTTGTGGTACCAGGTGGAGCCGAGCTTGACGTGGTTGCCGTTCTTGCGAATCCTCAGCTTGCACTTCGGACACGTTCCCATCCGCGCTCCTTTGCGAGTCCTGATTCCAGACCGAATTATTATAGCAGGCAGCCGTGGAGGAGCTCCGTGAGGGACTGCGTCTTCTGCCGCATCATCGCGCGTGAGAGTCGCGCGGACATCGAGTACGAGGACGATGCGGTCCTGGCCTTCAAGGACATCTACCCGAAGGCACCGGTCCATCTCCTCATCGTACCCAAGCGCCACATCGCCTCGATCATGGCGATGGAGCGCGAGGATGCCGAGGTCCTCGGCCGATGCCTTCTCGCGGCCCGCGCGATCGGTGAGGCCCAGGGATTGGCCGAGCGCGGGTATCGACTGCGGGTGAACTGCGGCCCCGAGGGAGGCCAGGTCGTGTACCACGTGCACGTCCACTTTCTGGCCGGCGGACGGGTGAGCGCCGCCTAGGCGAAAGGCTTTGGCTCGAGCGGCAGCCCGGCGTTTGCCCAGCTGCTGAGCCCGCCCCTCAGTATCCTCACGTCCCTGTAGCCGAGCTCCCGCAGCTGCCGCGCCACCCGGGCGCTGGTCGCTTCGTCGGGTCAGGTGCAGTAGGCGACAACCGTGCGACTCGCCTCGATGTCGAGGGCGCTCGTGCCCGCCTGGAGCTCTTCGGGTGTGACGTGACGCGAGTCCGGGATCTTGACGGGACTCTTGGCGTACGTGGCCCGGTCGCGGACATCGAGGATGATCGGGGGCTGCTCAGGAGAAATCTCAAGGAGCCGCATCACCTCCGAGGGACGGATACGGAAACGGTTGCGCTTCCAGCGCATGCCGAGGAAACTACCGCCGGCGCCGAGAACCGCCACCGTCAGGGCCGTGGCCACGGTCCTCCATGGGAAGGGCCGGGCCGGCGGGTTCTTCGCCTCGGCGGTCATGCGGCGGACATCGGGCAGCTCGGGCAGGAGCCGATTGGCCTCGGCGAAGTGCTTCTCAGCGCGCGAGTAGTTGCCGGCGAAGTAGTCCGCGAGCCCCGCGTGCCACGCCACGTTGAACCGGCTCGTCTCGTCGAGCCTGACCTCGGTACTTTTCAGGAACTCGCGTATGGCGGCCGACGGGATCACGAAGTTGAACCCCTGGACGATGCCGCCCTGGCCGCCGGACTCGAGCGTGACGAACGTCAAGACGCCGAGTACCTCGCCCTGGGAGCCGACGGCGGGGCCACCGCTATTGCCCCACGCCGCCGGGGCGTCCGTCTGGATCACCGGCTGGTTGGCGATGTCCTGCTTGAATCCGGAGATCGCGCCACTCGTCACCGATGCCTCGACCTGCGCCGAGGCACTCAACAGTTCGTGGCTGACCACGACCCCCGGGAAGCCCAGGATGTGAAGCTTGTCGCCAATTTTCGCGTTCGACGAGTCGCCAAGCGTGAGCGACGGCATGTCGGCGGCGTCGAGCTTCAAGAGCGCGAGGTCGCGCCCCGACATGCCCTTGCCGACGACCGGCGGGCTGTACCGAACCACCGTTGCGGGCAGTCGGATGCCATTCGAGAGGATCACGGAGATCGACGGGTTGAGCTTGACCTGCGCCCGGGCAATCACCGTCGACAGCGCTTGCTGGCCGATGTCGCCGCACGCCCGGCGCACGCCGTCTTCGACTTGCTGCTCGGCGATCGCCTTCGGCGGCAGGTGAGCAGGGGAGACGACGTGAGCGTTGGTGATCATCCATCCGTTCGGAGCGATGAACCACCCGGTGCCGGTTTCGCGAAAGGGCGTGGGAATGACGCGTCGCTGGTCGCCGGTCGGGCATCTCACCATGACCTCGGATGCGACCTCCGAGACGACGAGCGCGACGGCGGGCTTGGCGCGAAGCAGCGCCTCCTGAACGGAAAGCTCCGCACCACCGGCAATCCCGGGAACCGCGAGGAGAAGCACGCTCGCGATCCACTTGCGCATCGACCGGCATTCTATCGTGCGAAAAAAACTGCGAGAAGAACAAAACAAAGGCTCCAGGGGGTAGACCTCCTGGAGCCTTGTCGCTCCTTTGCGTCGGGAGCTACTTCACCTCAGAAGCTACTTCATCAGGCCGATCGCCTCGATGGCTTTCGCCTTCGCGGTGTCCATCTTCCCGGCCTTGCAAGCAGCCTCAGCCTCGCGGACTAGTTTGATCGCGTCACCGCCGCTGGCCTTGGCACCTGCGATCGAGCGGGGCGCCTGGACGTCCTGCGTGCTGCTCCGCGGCGCCTGGACATCTTGCGTGCTGCTGCGCGACATCTTGCGTGCTGCTGCGCGGGGCCTGGACATCCTGGGTGCTGCTGCGCGGGGCCTGGACATCCTGGGTGCTGCTGCGCGGGGCCTGGACGTCCTGCGTGCTGCTCCGCGGCGCCTGGACATCTTGCGTGCTGCTGCGCGGGGCCTGGACACTATTTTTTGGGCTGCTACCGCGCGGGGCCTGAACATCCTGGGTGCTGCTGCGCGGGGCCTGAACGTCCTGCGTGCTACTGCGCGGGGCCTGGACATCTTGGGTGCTGCTGCGCGGGGCCTGGACGTCCTGCGTGCTACTGCGCGGCGCCTGGACATCTTGGGTGCTACTCCGCGGGGCCTGGACGTCCTGCGTGCTACTGCGAGGAGCCTGAGGATCCTGGCGGGCACCGGCTAGCGACCGGGGCGCCTGGACGTCCTGAGTCGTACGCGGAGCCTGAACATCTTGTTGGCGGGCACCGGCCAGCGACCGGGGCGCCTGGACGTCCTGAACCTTTGAAACCTTCTGCAGCATCGCCTGAGCCTGGCCAACCTCAGCCGGGCACTGCGACTGCGCTCCGGCGACAGGCGCCAGCGCCGCGAAGACTGCCACGCTCATGATTACCGCGAAAAATCTCTTGGTCATCTGTCTTTCCATCTCCTCTCGTTTGTCGAAGTGGTTGGATCTACCGCGTCTGCCACACGATCAGCCTACCGTCTGTGTCACCCCCTCGCCAGTGAGGTAGAGACCCGACGCCTAAACTCTTGACATTGAGGGTTAGCAACTGCGGTGCCATGGTGTGCACCGCGTGTAGGACAGAAAATTGAGCTACTTATTCAAGAACCTTCAGCTGGTCCCGGGGCGTTGTGCCCGAGCCGGTCCCGGGGCTGGGTGCGGCATTCTGCCCGTGTCCCTGGCCTGTGGTAGCCTGACTCACCGTATGCGCCTGCTGAGGGGTCTCCTTCTTACACTGCTCATCGGATTGCCCGCGAGCGGCTGCGCCATTGCCCGGTCCCCGCAACCCCCTGCGGTCATCCCGGCTCCCATCCGCCATGTTTTGCCGAACGGAGTCCGCGTCATCATTCAGGAGTTCGGCTCCAGCGAGGTCGTCGCGGTGCAGCTGTGGGTACGTGCCGGTGGCCGCGACGAGGCCGCGTTGGAGCTCGGGCTTGCCCACTACCTCGAGCACATGCTCTTCAAGGGCACGACCACACGCTCCCGAGGCTTCGTGGACCGGGATGTCGAAGGTGTCGGCGGACGGATGAACGCTGGAACCTCATTCGACTACACGTTTTATCATGCGGTGTTGCCGGCGCCGCGTGCGATTGCGACCATCGAGATGCTCGCCGACATCAGCGTCAACTCGATCCTCGACGAGACCGAGCTCGAGCTCGAGAAGAAAGTCGTGCTCGAGGAAATGCGGCTCAGCGAAGACAGTCCGCAACGGCATCTCGTCCGGCAGCTCTATGGTGTGGTATTCGGCAGCCACCCCTACGGCCGTCCGGTCCTCGGCACGGCCGACCTCATCCAAAAGCTCACGCGCGACACGCTACTGGCCTTCTACCGTCGCCACTACGTCCCCGAGTCGTTCGCGCTGGTGGTCGTCGGTCCCGTCAACCCGACCGAAACACTCAGGGCGGCGGAGCGAACGTTGGGCCGGCTGCCGCGCAGCGGGTTCCACCGCCTGCCCGGCTCCGCGCCCGCGAGCCTCACGCCGAAAGGAGTCGATGATCCTCGGCCCGGAGCGCTCTCATACCTCGGCATGGGGTGGCTCGGCCCGAGACTCGATCACGCCGACACTCCGGCCGTGGATCTGCTCGTCTCGATCCTCGGTCAGTCGCGGTCCTCACGCCTGCCCCAGTCGCTCCGCGAGCGACTCGCCCTCGTCAATTCGGTCAGCTCCGACTACGCGGCGCTCGAGGCTGGTGGCGTGATCATGGTGACGGCTCAACTCGAGGCTGCGAACCTCGCCCGCGCCGAGGCCGAAATCCTGAGTGTGGTCCGGCGCCTGCGCGAGCAGGGGGTGACGGACGCGGAGCTTCGCCGGGCGATCACGCGGGCTGAGGCCGAGCATGCTTTCCAGAGCGAGACCGCCGAGGGGCGGGCCCGCCTGCTGGGCCACGCCGAGACAGTGTGGCGGCTCGCCGAGGAGCTCGCCTACATCGACCGCGTGCGATCCGTCACGCCCGAGCAGGTTCGCCTCGCGGCGCGGCGCTACCTGGATCCCGAGCGCTACGGGCGGCTCGCGTTCGTCCCGCCGTCTCGATGAGGCGCATCGGCCTGACGCTCGGATCGGCAGTCCTCGCGCTTGGCCTCGCGGCCGGCGGCGCCGCCGCCCAGCAGCCGCAGGTCACGCGACACGTTCTCGCGAACGGGATGACGGTGCTCGTGCGCGAGAACCCTGCGGTCCCGGCGGTCGCCGTGTCGCTCCAGGTGCGGGCCGGCTCGCGCTTCGAGACGGAGACGACCGCTGGCATTACCAACTTCCTCCATCGCGCAATGCTCCGCGGCACGGCCAAGCGGACGGCCGAGCAGTTCGCCACGAGCTATGAAGACATCGGCGGCACGCTCGACGCGGGTGGTGAGGTCGAGGCCGCGGAGGTGCGGGGCCAGACGCTGGCGCGCAACTGGGAGACGCTCCTCGCGCTGATTGCCGAGGCCGCCCTCGAGCCGGCGTTGGAGCAGGAGGAGATCGAAAGAGAGCGTCGGCTGCTCCTCGGCCAGATCAAATCCCGAGCGGACGCGCCCTTTTCGTTCACCTTCGACGCCATGCTCCGGGACCTCTACGGTCCTCATCCCTACGGGCGGCACTACCTCGGCCACAAGGAGAGCATCGAGAGGCTGACGCGTGATGAGCTGCGTACGTACTACCGAGCGATCTACCGCCCGGAGCGGATGGTGCTCGCGGTGAGTGGCCAGATAGAGCGGGGGCGTGTCATCAAGGTCGCCGAGCGGCTCTTCGGCCGGATGGCTCGCTCGGCGCCGCACGCCGGGGATGCGCTCGCGGTGCCCGAGCCTGCAGGTGAACGCCGGCTCATCGAGCGTCGCGCCCAGCAAGCGCAGATTTTGGTCGGCTATCTCGGGCCGGGGCTGTCGGATCCTCTCCACCCGGCGGTTCGGGTTCTCGCTGCGACGCTCGGCGGCGGCATGGCCGGCCGCCTCTTCGTGGAGCTTCGCGACCGCCGCGGGCTCGCCTACTCGACGGGCGTGGTGGTCCCTCCGTTCCGCACCGGGCCCGCGTTCTTCGTGGCCTACCTGGGGACGGCGCCGGCGAACGCCGCCGCGGCCGAGGCGGGCGTGTTACACGAGCTCGAGCGCGTGCGAGCCGCGCCCATCGCCGCCGAGGAGCTGGCCCGCGCCAAGGCGTACGTCCGCGGTCAGCTCTCGATGGACCGGCGCACGAACGCCCGCCAGGCCTGGTATCTCGCCTTCTTCGAGGTCGTCGGCGCCGGTTGGGACTTCCCTGAGCGCTACGCCCGCGCGATCGAGGCCGTGACGGCCGCGGATGTGGCACGGGCCGCGGAACGGTACCTGACCCAGCCGACCGTCGTCGTGCTCCAGCCAACGACCCAGCGATGATCCCGCTCAAGGACGACGTCCAGAGCGGCAGCGTCCCGTTCGTCACCTTCAGCTTGATCGCCCTGAACGTTCTCGTTTTCCTTTACCAGGCCTCGATCGGGATGGGCGGCGACCCGCGGGCGGCCGAGGCGTTCATCTTCGAGTTTGGAGTTGTACCGTGCCGGGTCACCGGCGCCTGCTCGGTACACGGCGAGTTCCCGCATCCGGTCGCGACGATCTTCACGTCCATGTTCATGCACGGCGGGCTGTTCCACGTCGCCGGCAACATGCTCTACCTGTGGATCTTCGGCGACAACGTCGAAGACACCCTCGGGCACGCGCGATTCCTCGCTTTCTATCTCCTGGCCGGTGTGGCGGCGGCGCTGGCGCAGATTGCGGTGCACCCGGGCTCGCGCATTCCGATGGTCGGCGCGAGCGGCGCCGTCTCGGGAGTGCTGGGGGCGTACCTCCTGCTGTTTCCGTACGCGGGCGTGCTCGTGCTCGTGATCTTCGGCTTCTTCGCTCGCGTCGTCCGCTGGCCGGCGATCATCGTGCTCGGCTTCTGGATCGTGGTCCAGTTCCTCAACGGGCTCATCACGGCCAGCGCCTCGGCGGGGGGCGGGGGCGCGACCGGAGGCACCGCTTGGTTCGCCCACATCGGGGGGGTTCTGGCGGGGATGGCTCTGCTGTTTCTGATGCGGCCGCGGCGCGGCCGTCGCCTATAATGAGGCGCATAATGAAGCGCACGGGAGCGCGAGTCCGGATCGACCGGTTGCTCGTTGACAAGGGGCTGGTGGAGAGTCGCGAAAAGGCGGCCCGTCACATCCTGGCGGGTGACGTGTTCGTGGACAGCCAGCGCGTGGACAAGGCGGGTGCTCTCGTGGCGTCAGGGGCGGCGGTCGAGCTTCGGGCGCGCGCCCCCTACGTGAGCCGTGGTGGCGAGAAGCTCGTTCACGCACTCGACACCTTCCAGATCAAGGTGCCCGGGCGCGTGTGCCTGGACGTCGGTGCGTCCACCGGAGGATTCACCGACTGTCTGCTCCAGCGCGGCGCCACGCGCGTGTACGCGGTGGACGTCGGCACGGGCCAACTCGACCCGCGGCTCCGAAAAGACCAGCGCGTCATCGTGATGGAACACACGAACGCGCGGGCGCTCGACCCTCGGGTTTTCGGCGAGCAGCCGACGCTCGCGGTCATCGATGTGTCGTTCATCTCGCTCGAGAAGATCCTTCCCGCGGTGTTCGGCGTCCTCGCGTCGCGCGGGGAAGTCGCCGCTCTCGTGAAGCCGCAGTTCGAGGTCGGACGTGAGCATGTCGGCAAGGGCGGCGTCGTCCGCGACCCGGCGCATCACCGGGGGGCGGTCCAACGCCTGGCGCGCTACGTGGTGCTCCGCGGCTGGCACGTTCTCGGTGTCACCGCCTCGCCGCTACGAGGCCCGAAGGGTAATCACGAGTTTTTCCTGCACTTCTCGACGCACGGCCGCACCGCCAGCGATCTGGAGTCGATGATCACCCGGAGCGTTGAGGCGCTCGCGTGACGCGCGTCGGCATTGCTGCCAAGCCCGATGCGCCCCGGGCTCAGGGCGTCATTCTCGAGCTGCTCCCGTGGCTCGCCGCCCGCGGGCACGCTGTGGTGTTCGAGAAGGAGACCGCGGACCTGGTCCCGGTAGTGGTCGGTGCGTCGGCCAGCAAGGCGGAACTGCCGGGGCAGGTCGACCTGCTCATCGTGCTCGGGGGCGACGGTACCCTCCTCTCGATGGCGCGGGCCGTGGGTGATCTCGGCGTGCCGCTGCTCGGCGTGAACCTGGGCGGGCTCGGATTCCTCACCGCGACGACGCTCGAGGAGATGTTCCCGGCCCTGGAGGCGTACCTGGGGGGCCGGATGGCGATCGAGGAGCGGATGCTGCTGACCGCGCGCGTGATCCGCAACGGACAGCCGCTCTGCGAGTACGCGGCGCTCAACGACGTGGTCATCACGAAGTCGGCGATGAGCCGCATCATCGACCTCTCGGTGTCCGTCGACGGGCGGTACGCGACCGCGTACCGCGCCGACGGCCTCATCATCTCGACGCCGACCGGCTCGACCGCCTATTCGCTCTCGGCCGGGGGGCCCATCCTCTTCCCCACGATGGATGCTGTCGTGCTGACCCCCATCTGCTCGCACACGCTGACCAACCGGCCGATCGTTGTGCCCGGGACGGACCGGATCGAAGTCACCCTCCTGGCCGACCAGGAGGTCATGGCCACGATGGACGGCCAGGTCGGCGTGGGGCTGAGGGAAGGCGATACGGTCGAGATCCGCAAGGCCGCCTCGCGTATCCGGCTGGTTCGCTTCCCGCAGAAGGATTTCTTCTCCGTCCTGCGCACAAAGCTCAAGTGGGGTGAGCGTTAGCGCCGTATTCGCTCGGATACCACTTGAGGTACCCGCTCTGCTGACCTAGCATCAACCCCAGATGCTCCGCGAGATGCGAGTCCGTAACTTTGCCGTGATCGACGCCGTGACCGCAACGTTCGGCCCCGGGCTGAACGTGCTCACTGGCGAGACCGGCGCAGGAAAGTCCATGCTCATCGACGCGATCCTCTTGATCCGGGGCGCCCGCGCCCAGACCGACGTGATCCGCACGGACACCGAGACGGCGACCGTCGAGGCCGTGTTCGACGTGGAGCCGCGAGGCCCGGCGGCGGCGGTGCTCGACGACGCAGGGCTCAGCCTGGACGAGGGTCAGCTCGTGGTACGACGCGAGCTCACCCATTCCGGGCGCCATCGCGCGTTCGTGAACGACTCGCCCGTGACCGTCGGACTGCTGGAGCGCCTTGGCGACCACCTGGTCGAAGTCCACGGTCAGCACGAGCACCAGCGCCTGCTTGAGGTGGCCCGCCAGCTCGACCTGCTGGACCGCTTCGCCGATGCCGAAGAGTTACGCGCGCGCGTGAGCGAGCTGTTCGCCAAGCATCAGGCGGCGCGGGCCGAGGTCGAGCACGCGCGGGCGGCCGAGCGCGATCGGGCTCAGCGGGAGGATCTCCTCCGCTTTCAGCTCTCGGAGCTCGACGGCGCGCGTGTGTGGGTGGGCGAGGAGGAGGAGCTGCGGTCAGAGCGCCGGCGGCTCCAGCACGCTGAGCGGCTGACCGCCGGGCTCGCCGAGGCCGGCGGGCTCCTCAACGAGGACGAAGATTCGGCGACGAGCCGTCTGCACCGCACGGCGCGCCTCCTGCACGAGCTCGCGCGGCTCGATCCGGCGTTCGCCGCGCCGGCCGACGCGGTGGATGGCGCCGGGGCGCTGATCGAGGACGCGCTCGCGGCGATCCGCGCGCTGCGTGAGGGCGTGACGATGGCGCCGGGCCGGCTCGAGTCGGTGGACGAGCGCCTCGACGTCCTCACCCGTCTCAAGCGGAAGTACGGGGACACGGAGGCGACGATGCTGGCCTTCCGACAGGAGGCGGCGGTCGAGCTTGAGCGCCTGGGCCGTCACGAGGAGATCCTGGCCGAGCAGGAACGGATGCTCGGCGAGCTGCGCGCGGAGCTCCAGGAAACGGCGGTCGCGCTCGCGGACCGCCGTCGCGCTGCGGCGGAGAAGCTCGCTGGAGAGACGGAGCGTGAGTTGCGGCAACTCGGGATGGAGCGGGCCCGCTTCGAGATTGCCGTCGAGCAGGTGCCGCTCGCGGACGTCGGGCCGCGCGGCCTCGACCGGGTCGAATTCCGCCTCTCGGCGAACCCGGGCGAGGACGTGCGTCCTCTCGCCCGGGTGGCGTCGGGCGGCGAGCTCTCGCGGACGATGCTCGCCCTCAAAGCCGTCCTTGCGCGCGCCGATCGCGTGCCGACGATGATCTTCGACGAGGTGGACGCGGGCATCGGCGGGCGCGTCGCCGCGGTCGTCGCCCAGAAGCTCGCCAAAGCCGCCGAGGGGCGTCAGGTCCTCTGTGTGACGCACCTGGCGCCGATCGCCGCCCGCGCGGCGCACCACGTGCGGGTGTCCAAGGGCGTGCGCGCGGGCCGGACACGCGTCAGCGCCGAGGTGCTGACCGGGGAGGCGCGGGTCGAGGAGATCGCGCGCATGGTGGCGGGCGAGCGGGTCACCGACACCGCGCGCGGTCACGCTCGCGAGCTTTTGGGGCAGCCGGGCCCTCGAACGCGCCCTGTATAATGAGCACGTCATGATCGACGTCCTGCTGAAAAAGATCTTCGGCACCAAGCACGAGCGCGACGTCAAGCGGATGAAGCCGGTCGTCGATGCCATCAACGCGCTCGAGCCGTCTCTGGAGCCCCTCGACGATGTGGCCCTCCGCGAGAAGTCCGAGGAGTTCAAGAAGCGGATCGAGGGCGGCGAGCCGCTCGACGACGTCCTGCCCGAGGCCTTCGCCGTGTGCCGCGAGGCGGCGCGCCGCACGGTTGAGATGCGCCACTTCGACGTTCAGCTCATCGGCGGCATGGTGCTCCACGAGGGGACGATCGCGGAGATGGCGACGGGGGAGGGCAAGACGCTCGTCGCGACGCTCCCGGCGTACCTGAACGCCTTGACGGGCCGCGGCGTCCACATCGTCACGGTCAACGACTATCTGGCCAAGCGCGACGCTCAGTGGATGGGCCCCATCTACCAGGCGCTCGGGCTCTCGGTCGGGGTCATCCAGCACGAGGCGTCGTTCCTCTACGACCCGGCGTTCGTGACGTCGGATATCCGGCTGACCTCGCTTCGGCCGTGCACTCGCCAGGAGGCGTACCGGGCCGACGTCACCTACGGCACGAACAACGAGTTCGGCTTCGATTACCTCCGCGACAACATGCGCTTCACCCTCGAGGAGCTGGTGCAGCGGGAGCTCCACTACGCCATCGTCGACGAGGTGGATTCGATCCTGATCGACGAGGCGCGGACGCCCCTGATCATCTCCGGCCCGGCCGACGAGTCGACCGACCTCTACTTCAAGATCGACCGGATCATCCCGAAGCTCCGCCGGGCCGCCACGATCGTCGAGGGGAAGCTCTCGGAGATCGAAGCGGAGAAGAAGGGCGATTTCATCGTCGACGAAAAAGCGCGCGCGGTCTCGCTGACCGAGGAGGGGATCGCTACCTGCGAGCGGCTGTTGAACGTCGAGAATCTCTATGACCCGCGCCACATGACCATCCTGCACCACATCCAGCAGGGGCTCCGGGCCCACGCGCTCTTCAGGCGCGACGTCGACTACATCGTCAAGGACGGGCAGGTCGTCATCATCGACGAATTCACGGGGCGCCAGATGCCGGGCCGGCGCTGGTCCGACGGCCTCCACCAGGCGGTCGAGGCCAAGGAGGCCGTACGGATCGAGCGGGAGAACCAGACGCTGGCGACAATCACCTTTCAGAATTACTTCCGCATGTACGACAAGCTCGCCGGAATGACCGGTACCGCCGAGACCGAGGCGGAGGAGTTCGCCAAGATCTACAAGCTCGATGTCACGGTGATCCCCACGAACCGGACGTTGATCCGGATCAACAATCCGGACGTGGTGTACAAGACGGAGCGGGAGAAGTTCAACGCGGTGGTCGACGATATCATCGAGCGCAACCAGCGCGGCCAGCCCGTCCTCGTCGGTACCGTCTCGATCGAGAAGTCCGAGGTGCTGGCGAGCCTCCTGAAGAAGCGCGGGATCCGTCACGAGGTCCTCAACGCGAAGTATCACGAGCGCGAGGCCGAGATCGTCGCCCAGGCGGGCCGGGAGGGTTCGGTCACGATCGCGACCAATATGGCCGGCCGCGGCACCGACATCCTGCTCGGTGGCAACCCCGACTTCCTGTCGAAGGAGATTCTCCGAAAAAAGGGGTTGGACCCCGTGACTGCGGCGGCGCCCGACCGGACGGCCGCCCTGGCCGGGGCCCGACGGATCACCGAGCCCGAGCACGCCCGTGTGGTCGAGCGTGGCGGTCTGCACATCGTCGGCACCGAGCGCCATGAGGCGCGGCGCGTGGACAACCAGCTCCGCGGACGCTCCGGACGACAGGGCGACCCCGGCTCCTCGCGCTTCTATCTGTCGCTCCAGGACGACCTGCTGCGGATCTTCGGTTCTCAGCGCGTGGAGCGGATCATGGAGCGCCTCGGGATGCAGGAGGGTGAGCCGATCGAGCACAAGCTCGTGACCCGGGCGATCGCCACGGCGCAGAAGCGCGTCGAGACCCACAACTTCGAGATCCGCAAGCATCTGCTCGAGTACGACGACGTGATGAACCGGCAGCGCGAGGTCATCTACGGGATGCGGCGCCAGATCCTGGAGGGCGAGAGCCAGGACGAGACCATCGCCGATTGGCTCGAGGAGCTCACGGGCGGGACGCTCGACGCCTACGCAGCGCGCGGCGCGCATCCGGAGGACTGGGATCTCGGCGGTCTTACTGAGGCGCTCCACCGGCAGTTCGACACGCGGGTCTCGCCGGCCCAGTACGCCGAGGTGGCCTCCCGCGAAGGGTTGGACGAGCTGGTGCAGGGCGCGGTCAAGGCGCGCTTCGCGGAGCGCGAGCAGGAGCTCGGCCCCGACCTCCTGCAGGCGCTCGAGCGACACGAGATGCTGATCGTCCTGGACACGCAGTGGAAGGACCACCTGTTGTCGATCGACCATCTCAAGGAAGGCATCGGGCTGCGTGGCTACGGCCAACGCGACCCGCTGACGGAGTACAAGAAAGAGGCGTTCGACCTCTTCGAGGAGATGTTCGAGCGCGTCAAGGCCGCCGTGATCGAGCGGCTCTTCAAGGTGCAGATCGTGCGCGACGCGCCGATGGAGCTGCCCGCGATGACGGCGTGGGCGGATGCGCGTGAATCCCGCGGCGCGCTGGCGAGCGAGCCCGCGCGCGCGGCCGTGCCCGCGCCGCGCGCCCAGGCGGCTCCGCGTACGGCGACCGGGGAAAAAATCGGGCGTAACGACCCCTGCTTCTGCGGTTCCGGCAAGAAGTACAAGAAATGTCACTACCTCAAGACGTGAAGAGGGACGATATTTAGCGCTCCGGCTCGGTAACACCCCCACGGCTGGTGCTTTTTTCTTTGGTCGTAACGGGCCGCCCGTGCTAAGAAACCCCCATGCGCCTCGAGTCCGTTGCGCTGCACGGCTTCAAGTCGTTCGCCGAGAAGACTGTCCTGAAGGTCACGCCCGGCATCACCGCCATCGTGGGTCCGAATGGATGCGGCAAGAGCAACATCTCGGAATCGGTGCGCTGGGCGCTCGGCGAGCAGAGCGCGAAGTCGCTTCGCGGCCAGCGCATGGAGGACCTGATCTTCCACGGCTCCGCGTCGCGGAAGCCGGTCGGCTTCGCCGAGGTCGAGCTGACTTTCAGCAACGACGGCGTGCTCTCGGTGCCGTGGACCGAGGTGGCAGTGAGTCGCCGGCTCTACCGGACGGGCGAGAGCGAGTACTTCCTCAACCAGAACCTGTCCCGCCTGCGTGACATCCTCGACCTCTTCGCCGGCACCGGCGCCAACCCACGCGCGTACTCGGTGATGGACCAGGACAAGCTCAACCACGTGCTCACGGCGAAGCCGCACGAGCGCCGGGTGTTCATCGAGGAGGCCGCCGGGATCGCGCGCTACAAGCAGCAGCGCAACGAAACCCAGGGCAAGCTCGACGCCGCCCGCCAGAACCTCGTGCGCGTGCGTGACGTCATGGACGAGGTGCGCCGACAGCTCGCTTCGCTTGAGCGCCAGGCGAAGAAGGCGCAACAGTACAAGACACTGCAGACGGAGAAGCGCGATCTGGGTCTGGCGCTGGTCGCCGCGGACTATGCCGGGCTCGCCGGCGAAGGTGAGCGCCTGGCCGCCGAGCTCGTGCGCGTGCGCGACGGGGAGCAGGGCCTGCGCACGCGTCTCGCGTCTCTGGCCGCTCGCGAGGCCCGGGCGAGGGAAGCCCTCCAGGAGAGCGAGCACCGCCTCTCGGACCTCCGCCAGGCGGTCGCGAAGGTGCAGGGAGAGCTCGAGAGGCTTCTGGAGCGCCGTGAGCAGATGGGGGTGCAGATTCGCGAGCTCGGCGACGAGAACGTGCGCCTCGACGAAGAAGTTCGGGCGACCACCGAGCGGCTGTCCTCCATCGTCAGTGAGCGTGAGGAAGTGCGCCGGGCGCTCCGCGACGCGGAGCAGCTCGCCGCCGACCGTTCGCGCGCCTCAGCAGAGTTCGAATCCGCCGTCGAGCGCCAGCGTGCGGCCCTCGCGCTGGAACGCGACCACGCAGAGGCGCTTCGCCTCGAACAGACGCGGCTCGCGGCCGAGCGCATCGACCTCATGCGGAGCGCCGGCGAGTTACGGGAGCGCGAGGCTCAGCTGGGGCGACGCGCCGAGCGGCTCGCGGCCGAGCTCGTCCAGGCCAGGACGGAGGCCGACCGGCTCGTGTCGGAGCGGGCCGCGCTGACCGTCGTGCGTAACCGAGCCGCCGCCGAGTTCAGCTCGCTGGAGGATGAGCGCCGGCGGCTCGATGCCGAGGAAGCCGACGAGACGCGGCGGTCGATCGAGGCCGAGGCGCGGCTCGCCGACGCACGCGTCGCCTTGGCGGCGCGGCGGTCGAGCTTCGAGGCCCTGTCCGAGCTCGAGCGTGCGCGCGAGGGCTACGGGGCCGGCGTCCGTGCGGTGTTCGCGGAGGACCGGCGCGTTGCGTTGCCCGGCGTGGTCGGTACCGTCGCAGACCTGCTCGAAGTCCCGCCCGGCATGGAGCGCGCCATCGAAGCGGTGCTGGGGGAGCGGCTCCAGTGGGTGGTCGTCGAGCGGTTCGAACACGCGCGGGCGGCCGTCGCATATCTCCGTGACCACGGCCTTGGGTCCGCGACCTTCCTGCCGCTCGAGCACCTCCCGGTAGCCGATGGGCCTGGGCCGGACGACAACGGCGTCCGCTGGGTGACCCGGAGCGTCGGCGCGAATGCGCCGCACCTGGTCCATCACCTCCTCGCGCAGGTGGCGATCGTCGACCACCTCGACGAGGCCGAGGCGCTGTGGCGTCGGAACGGCGTCGTGGCGACCTACGTCACGCCGGGAGGCGAGGTCCTCGGCCCGACCGGCCGCCTCCACGGCGGCGAAAACCGCGCGTCGGCGGTCACGGAGCATTCCCTGCTGGCACGCAAGCGCCAGCTACGAGACCTCGAAGGGGAGGTCCAGCGGCTCTCCGCCGTTGTGGATGCGGGACAGACCGAAGTCACCACGCTCGGCGCTTCCGTGGTCGCACTGAGGGAGCAGAGCGCCGGGCTCGGGCAGTCGGTGCAGGCGCGTCTGGCGGAACGGCTCGCCGGCGAGAAGGATCTCGAGCGGGCTGCCCAGGAGCACGAACGGGTGCTGCGCCACCTGGAGACGATTTCGGCGGAGTCGCAGCAGGTTGCGCGGGAGGCCGAGGAGACGGACGCCACGCTCGCGCGGCTCACCCAGCGGATCGCGATCGCGCGCAACGCCGAAGAGGCGATCGAGGCGGCAGCCGCGAAGGTGCGAGAAGCAATCGAGAGCGCTCAGGCGGACGAGACGGCGATTGGCGCCGCGTTGACGGCGTGCCGCGTGGATCTCGCCTCCGCAACCGAGCGCGTCGAGGCGCTCGGTCGGGAGCTTCCGCGCCTCGACGAGATCGGGCGCGACCTGGCGCAGCGCCTCGCCCAGGCGGGGCAGCGTCAGACCCAGCTTACGGAGCGATGGGCGTGGCTCGCCGACGAGCGAGAGCGCACGGACCTCGCGGCGCGTGAGGTCGCGGTGGAGCGCGACCGTACGGACGCGGCGGCGCGACAGGCGACGGAGGAGCACGATGGGCTGACCTCCGAGCTCCGCGCGGTCGAGCACGATTCGCGCGGCGCCGAGAGCGAGCTCGGGCGGCTGGTCGCCTCCGCCCACGAGATCGACATCCATTCAACCGAGTGTCGCGTGCGCCGCGAAGAGCTCGGGCAGGAGGCGTGGCGCGTGTACGGTGTCGATGCCCCGGCGCTCGTCGCCCGTCACGATCCGGCACGGGATCTCGACGGCGTCCGAGACCGGGTGGCCGACCTCGAGCAGCGGCTTGCCGCGATCGGTCCGGTGAACCTGGTCGCCGACGATGAGTACCGCGAGCTCGACGAGCGCCTGACGTTCCTTCGGACTCAGCACGACGACCTCACGGCCTCGATCAAGGACCTCGAGAAGGCGCTGCGTGGGATGACGCGCACCGCGCAGGACCGGTTCGTCCAGGCATTTGACGAGATCAACCTTCACTTCGGCCGGCTCTTCGAGCGACTGTTCGAAGGCGGGCGCGCCGAGCTGAGGCTGGTCGAAGCCGAAGAAGGGGGCGATCCCCTCGACACCGGGGTGGAGCTCATGGCGCAGCCGCGCGGCAAACGTCTCCAGGCCGTCACTCTGCTTTCGGGCGGAGAGCGAGCCCTGACAGGCCTGGCGCTCCTCTTCGCGATCTTCTACTTCCGGCCAAGCCCCTTTTGCGTTCTCGATGAGGTCGACGCGCCGCTTGACGACGCGAACATCCACCGCTTTCTACGTGTCCTGAGGGAATTGACCGGCCAGACGCAGTTCCTGGTCATCACCCACAACCGGAAGACCATGGAAGCTGCCGATGTCCTCTATGGTGTAACGATGGAAGAGCCCGGCCTCTCGACCCTTGTCTCGGTCAACCTGAACGCTTAGCAAGTAGGTGAAGAAGCTCGCTGAATAGGCTACGCTCGTAGTATGTCCGCCGTCGGCGCGTACCTGCGTGACCTTCGCGAGCAGCAGGGGATCTCTCTCGAGGAGCTTTCCCGGTCGACCCGTGTCCTCCACCACTATCTGGAGGCGCTCGAGACGGACGACCTGGCCTCGCTCCCGGCGCCTGTCTTCACCAAGGGCTTCATCCGCGCATACTGCCAGGTGCTCGGCGTGTCCTCCGACGAGGCGATCGCCCTCTACGACCTTCGGGCGGGGCAGAGCCGCGAGCCCACCAGGAGCCTCGCCGTGCCGCCGCCTACGACGCCTGACCACCAGGCCCGCGCCGCCACGAGCGAGCGACGCGAGGGTCGGGGCCGGGGCGCTGTGCTGATCAGCTTCGTGCTCCTCGTGGTTCTTGGCGCTGCCCTTTTCGCCGTCACCCTGGCGCTTCAGTCGGGACGAGACGAGGCAGACGGGAGAGGACCTGTCCATGTCACGGCGCCTCCACAACCAGAGCCGATCCCGACGCCGGCGGCCGAGCCAGCCGAGAGCGCCCCGGCGCAACCGCCGGTCGCTGCCGAGCCGCTGAAGCGGCCGCCGAGCCCCCAGCCCAGCGCCGGCGCTTCCGAGCGCCCTGCCGCGGCCCCGAACGTGATCGCGCCAAGCGTCTCGGCGCCCGTCCCCTCGTCCTCTTCAACTGCACAAAGTGTCGTTTCACCGTATCGGCTCGTCGCGCGAACGACGGAAACAACCTGGATGCGCGTTCGTACGGAGGACGGGCGGACCAGCGAGGAGACGATCCCGGCCAACGAGGTGCGGGAGTGGGTATCCAACGGTCCTTTCGTCCTCACCATCGGCAACGCTGGAGGGGTGAGCCTCGAGCTCAACGGCCGGCCGATCCCTCGACTCGGCTCCAGCGGAGCCGTTATCACCCGGTTGGTCCTGCCCCCGGACATCCGGTGAAGTTCCTCTCCGGGCTGGGCGAACGCCTCCGCGAGGGGCTGAGGCGCTCGCAGGAGTATCTCGCCGGCGGGCTCGGCGCCGTGCTGGAGACCGATCGACCCATCGACGACGCCCTGCTCGAGGAGCTGGAGGAGTTGCTGATCGCCGCGGACCTGGGAGCCGCCCTGGCCGCCGATTTCACCAATCGCGCCCGGGAAGAGGTGATGTTCGGGACGGTGGCCCGCGCCGGCCAGCTGCGCCCGCTCTTTCGGCGCTTCCTCGTCGACATGCTGTCGCCGGCTGCCCAACCGCTGAATCTCGATCACCGCCCAGCCGTCGTGCTGCTGCTTGGCGTGAACGGGTCGGGCAAGACCACGACGGCCGCGAAGCTCGCATCGTCGCTGAAGGGTTCGGGCAAGCGCGTGCTCCTCGCGGCGGCCGACACGTTTCGCGCTGCGGCGATCGAGCAGCTCGAGCGCTGGGGGGAGCGCATCGATGTCGAGGTCATCCGACAGGCCGCGGGTTCCGATCCCGGTGCTGTCGTGTTCGACGCGGTCAAGGCGGCCACAGCGCGCGCCCTGGACGTGCTGATCGTCGACACCGCGGGGCGACTGCACACGAAGACGAACCTCATGGACGAGCTGGCGAAGCTCCGCCGCGTGATCGAGCGTCAGCTCCCCGGAGCGCCTCACGAGACCCTGATGGTTCTCGACGCTCCGACCGGTCAGAACGGGTTTGCGCAGGCCCGCATGTTCCACGAGGCGATCGCGCTCACCGGCGTGTGCCTGACCAAGCTCGACGGCACCGCCAAGGGCGGGATCGTCGTGCGCATCGTCCGCGAGCTCAAGGTCCCCGTAAAGCTGATCGGCTTGGGAGAGCGCGTCGAGGATCTCCAGCCGTTCGATCCGCAGGCGTTCGTTGATGCGCTGGTGGGCGAGGCATGAGCGGTGCGGAAGTGGCCGAGCGATTCATGCGGCGGGCGATTGAGCTGGCCGAGGCCGGACGCGGCCTCACCTCGCCGAACCCGATGGTCGGGGCGATCGTCGTCACGCCCACAGGTGAGGTGGTCGGCGAGGGGTTCCATGCCAGGGTGGGCGCGCCGCACGCGGAGGTCGAGGCACTGAGGGAGGCCGGCCCGCGGGCCCGCGGCGGGACGCTCTACGTGACGCTCGAGCCGTGCGCCCATCAGGGCCGGACGCCCCCGTGCGCCCCCGCGATCGCTGCGAGTGGCGTGGCGCGCGTGGTCGCGGCCGTCAGTGACCCGAACCCGCTCGTCTCGGGACGGGGCTTCGCCGAGCTCCGGCGCGCGGGCGTCGAGATCGTCACGGGCGTGGCCGCCGCGGACGCGGAGCGCCAGAACCGCGTGTTCCTGACCGCGATGCGCGAGCGACGACCCCACATCACGCTCAAGGCCGCCATGACGCTCGACGGCAAGATCGCCGACCTCCACGGCGCCTCGCGGTGGATCACGGGTGAGCCCGCCCGGCGGCATGCCCACCAGCTCCGCAGTGAAGCTGACGCGATCGTCGTGGGGGTCGGGACCGTGCTGCGCGACGATCCCGAGCTCACCGTGCGTCTGGGGCGCCCCTGGCCGCGCGAGCCGCTGCGGGTCGTGCTCGACACCCGGGCGCGGACGCCGCGTGAGGCCCGCTTCGTCCGGGCGGGGACGCCGAGTTGCGCGCTGATCGTCGTTGGCGCGAACGTCCCGGAGGAGCGCACCCGTGAGCTCGCGGACTCGGGGGCAACGATCGTGCGATGCCGGATACAGGCCGGGCGAGTGGAGCTGGGAGCACTCCTGAGCGAGCTCTTCACTCGTGAGGTCCGGGCAGTGCTCGTCGAAGGCGGTGGGGAGGTTCACGCGGCGTTCCTCGATGCGGGGCTGGTCGATCGCGTGGCGATGTATGTAGCTCCGCTGCTCGTCGGAGGACGCGACGCGACCTCGATCGTCGGGGGTGTTGGCCGAGAGCTCAAGAGCGCCGTCCGGCTCGGCGGCTTCGCCGTCACCGGGCTCGGTGACGACCTCCTGATCGAGGCCGAGGTTCTCAGAGGGATACCGGACAGCTGATGTTCACCGGGATCGTCGAGGAGGTCGGCTCGGTCCGGGCGATCCGGCTCAGCCCGCGCGTCGCGACGCTCGAGGTCGACGCGGTCGTGACGGTCGAAGGGGCAGACGTCGGCGGCAGCATCGCGGTGAACGGCGTGTGCCTGACGGTGGTCGAGCGACACTCGGGAGGCTTCGCGTTCGAAATCGGTCCGGAGACGCTCGGCCGCACGGCGCTCTCTCGACTGGTTCCGGGTGATCCGGTGAATCTGGAACGGCCGCTGCGCTTTGGCGGCGCCCTCGGCGGGCACCTCGTCTTGGGCCACGTCGACGGTGTGGGAACCGTGGACGCCGTAACTCGGGTAGAATCGACGGCGCGGGTGCGGATCACGCTCCCGGGCCGCGAGCTTGAGCCGTTGCTGATCCCCCAGGGGTCGGTGGCGGTCGATGGTGTCAGCCTCACCGTGGCCGGGTTGGCGGAGCTGAGCTTCGAGGTGATGCTGATCCCGCACACGCTGGCGGTGACGACGCTCGGACGGCTCAAGCCGGGGCAGGCGACGAACATCGAGGCGGACGTGATCGGTAAGTATCTAGTTCGCTCGCTGGCATTGAGGGGGACGACATGACAGCGTTTTCGGCCATCGAGGAGGGCATCGAGGAGATCCGACAGGGACGCATTCTTCTCGTCGTGGACGACGAGGACCGCGAGAACGAAGGCGACCTCGTGATGGCGGCCGACCGGGTGACGCCCGAAGCGGTGAACTTCATGGCGAAGCACGGCCGAGGCCTGATCTGCGTCCCTCTGCTCGGCGAGCGCCTGGACGAGCTCAAGATCTCGATGATGGTCTCCGACAACACGGCCCCCATGGGAACCGCGTTCACGGTTACCGTGGACGCGCGGCGGGGTGTCACGACCGGCACCTCCGCGTACGACCGCGCCGTCACGATTCGTACGCTCGTCGATCCCCTGATGCGTTCCGACGACCTGACCCGTCCGGGCCACATCCTGCCGCTACGGGCGATGCCGGGCGGAGTCCTTCGACGGGCCGGCCACACGGAAGCCGCGATCGACCTCGCCCGCCTGGCGGACTGCTACCCGGCGGGTGTCATCTGCGAGGTCCTCGACGAGGACGGCGACATGGCGCGGGTGCCACAGCTGACCGAGCTCGCCCAGGTGCATGGCCTCAAGATGATCACGATCAGGGACCTCATCGAATATCGGATTCTCAAGGAAAAGCTGGTCCGGCGGATCGCGACGACGAAGCTTCCGACGGAGTTCGGCGAATTCAGCGCGATCGCGTACGACACCACGGTGGACAGCCGCGTGCCGCTCGCCCTGGTGATGGGCTCCGTGTCCGGCGACGAGCCCGTGCTGGTCCGTGTGCACTCCGAGTGTCTGACGGGAGACGTTTTCCACTCACGCCGATGCGACTGCGGGCTTCAGCTCGACAAGGCGCTCGCCCGGATCCAGGCGGAGGGGCGCGGGGTCTTCGTCTATATGCGGCAGGAGGGGCGCGGGATCGGGCTTCTCAACAAGATGCGCGCCTACGAGCTTCAGGACCAGGGCAAGGACACGGTCGAAGCCAACGCGGCGCTGGGCTTCCACGCCGACCTTCGCGACTACGGCATCGGCGCCCAGATTCTCGTGGATCTCGGGGTCAAGAACCTGAAGCTCCTGACCAACAATCCGAAGAAAATCGTCGGCCTCGAGGGGTACGGTCTTCACATCGCCGAGCGCGTACCGATCGAGATCCCGGCGACGGAGACCAACCGGAAATACCTCAGCACAAAGCGCGACAAGCTCGGGCACCTCCTGTCGTCGCTGCCAGACTGAAATGGCCGGTCGCGCCCCGAAGCTCCGCCGGGTCGCCCGGAGCCCCAGATCACTCAGGTTCGCGATCGTCGCAGCCCGCTTCAACGAGCGCATCACCCAGCGGCTCGTCGCCGGTGCGCTACAAGCGCTCCGGGCCGCCCGGCTCGGTCCCGACGCCATCGAGGTGCATTGGGTGCCTGGATCCTTCGAGCTCCCTCAAGCCGCGAGCCACCTGGCGGCGACCGGCCGGTACGCAGGGATCGTGTGCGTGGGCGTCGTCATCCGGGGCCAGACCCCCCACTTCGAGCACATTGCGCGCGAGGCCGCATCGGGCATCCGACAGGTGGCGCTCGCCACCGGCGTGCCCACGACCTTCGGGCTCATCACGGCCCTGAGCGAAGAGCAAGCGTGGGAGCGAGCGGGCGGCGAGGTGGGCAACCGCGGTGAAGAGGCCGCCGAGGCGGCCCTGCAGATGGCTGAGTGGATCCATCAACTGGGGAACGATCGGGCGGGTCGGCCCACGCGCGTGACCGCGTCCGCTGCGGGTGACCGCGCGAGTCGGGGCCACGTCACATCCGGCTCGGGCAAACGGGCGAGTCGGAGCCCCGTGCGCCTTTCTCAGGCCACTCGCGGTCTGAGGCGGCCTCACGGCACCCGATAAATGGGAAAGCGCAGGAAGACCCGCGAGGTCGCGCTCCAGTTCCTGTACCAGCTCGACCTCAACGGTGAGGACGATCCGACACCGCACGAGGTTGAATTCTGGGCGCGCCACCCAGTCGACGGAGATACGCGGGTGTTCGGCGACGCCCTGGTGCGGGGCGCCAAAGCGAACCAGGCGAAGATCGACCAGGTGATCTCGCAGTTCGCCGAGCACTGGGACCTCGAGCGGATGGCCGTCGTCGACCGCAACATCCTTCGGCTGGCCGTCTATGAACTGCTGTGGACCGCGGACGTACCGCCGAAGGTGGCCATCAACGAGGCCATCGAGATCGCCAAGAAATTCGGAACGAAGGAGTCGAGCCGATTCATCAACGGCGTGCTCGACCGCATCCACAAAGAACTTCGTCCAATCTCCTGAGCCCGGCCGTGCGGTACGCGGTGCTCTCCGACATTCATGGCAACCTCGAGGCGCTCGAGGCCGTGCTGGCCGACGCGGCGCCGCGGACGGACGCGCTCCTCTGTCTCGGGGATCTCGTCGGCTACGGTGCCGACCCCGTTGCCTGCGTCGAGATCGTCGCCGAGCGTGCGCAGTCGATCACGTGCGGCAATCACGAGCATGGCGTGGCCGGCCTTCTCGCTCTCGACTGGTTCAATCCCCACGCGCGCGCTGCCGCCGAATGGACGCGTGAGCGACTGGACGACGATCACCGGACGTACCTGGCCGGACTCCCGCTGGTCACGCTGGTGGGCGACGCCACCCTCGTCCACGCCTCGCCCGATCGCCCGGACGAGTGGGAATATCTCGTCACAGCGCAGGACGGCTTCGATGCGTTCTCGGCGTTCGCCACACGGCTCTGCTTCGTCGGCCACTCGCACCTGGTGAGCGTGTGGTCGCTGGGTTCCACCGGGCCGGAGCACCTGCCGGGGCCGATCGATCTCGCGCTCGAGCGCGGCCGCCGCTATATCGTCAATGTGGGCAGCGTCGGTCAGCCGCGCGATCGGGACCCACGCGCGGCCTACGCGATCTGGGACACCGAGCGGGGAACGGTCGCGAGCCGGCGCGTCGTCTACGACATCGCGACGGCGGCAACGAAGATCCTCCGCGGAGGGTTGCCTCGGTTTCTCGCCGACCGGCTGGCGTGGGGCTCCTGATCCTGCGCCCGTCGCTTTCTCGCGCCGCCGTCCTCGCGGCCACCGCCGTCGGCATGGCGCTGGCCTTTCCCCGCACCGACTGGGAGGACGCCGTCTGGGTCGTCCTGGCGCCGCTGCTGGTGACCACGGTGAGGGGCCCGGCACGCGCCGCCCTTGGGTGGGGGTGGTTCTTCGGGACCGTATTCTTTCTGGTGCTGCTCCGGTGGCTCGATTTCACGTTCAGGACCTACAGCACGATTCCCTGGCCCTTGACCTGGGGCCCAACGCTCGCGCTCGCAGCGTACTGTGGGTTATATGTCGGGGTCTTCGCCGCCGCCGTGTCGTGGCTGGCGCGACGCTCGGTCGCCTGGGCTCTCTGCGCGTCGCCGTTCTTGTGGGTGGGCGGGGAGTGGGTTCGCGGTCATCTCTTCGGTGGCTTCCCCTGGGGCATTCTCGGCTACGCGCAGTACCTGCGCTTGCCCGTCATCCAGATCGCCGAGCTCGGAGGCGTCTACGGGGTCTCGCTCGTGATCGTCGCGGTGAACGCCGCGCTCGCGGGCTGTCTCGTCCTCTCGTGGCGTTCCGCCCTCGGCGGGGTTGCGCTCGCCGGGGTGGTGCTCGGCGGTACGATGGGCTTTGGGATCTGGCGCCTGGGCGCTCCCCTGTCCTCGGACGAAGCCAAGGTGGCCATCATGCAGCCATCGATCGAGCAGCCGCTGAAGTTCGAGCCCAACTACGCCGCGAAGACGGTCGAGATTTACCTCTCCCTGACACAGCGGGCGGGTGCCGAGCACCCCGATCTGATCGTGTGGCCCGAGACGGCTGTCCCCACAGTGCTCCGCCGTGATGGGGACCTTCTGAGAGCTCTGGCGGCCATGTCCAGGGCCGTCAACGCCCCACTGCTCGTGGGCTCCATCGATGCTGATGGAGCGACTCCGCCCAAGCTGTATAACAGCGCGTTTCTCCTGACTGAACGTGGGATTGTCGGGAGGTATGATAAGATCCAGCTCGTCCCGTTCGGAGAGTTCGTGCCGCTGTCGGGATTGATCGGATTCGTCAGGGGCTGGGCCGAGTTCATCGCCGAACTCGAGCCGGGCTCCCGCGCGAGCGTCTTCCCGGGCCCGCCAGCCCCGTTCGCCGTCGTAATCTGTTACGAGGGGATTTTCCCCGAACTCGTCCGTGAATTCGTGAGAGGTGGGGCGCGCCTGATCGTAAACATGACGAACGACGCTTGGTTCGGCCGGACGAGCGGCCCGTGGCAGCATCTTGCCATGTACCCATTCCGCGCGGTCGAACACCGTGTCTCGGTGGTGCGCGCAGCGAACACCGGAGTGTCGGCGTTCATCGCACCGACCGGACAGATCGTGCGGCGCGCGTCGCTCTACGAGCGCACGACGCTCACCGAGCGCGTGCCCCTGCGCGCCAGAGAGACCGTCTACTCCCGCTTCGGTGACTGGCTCGCCTATCTGGCGCTCGGCGTGTCGGGCGCGTCACTGGCCGCGCGCGCGCAGCAACGAGCTGCCTGATGCTGGGTGATTCCAAGCGTGATGTGGCCGAGCTCACGGGTCGCCTGACCGAGCTCCGGGGGCATCTTTGACGTCCCCGTCAAAGAGCAGCGGCTCGCCGCGCTCGACACCGAGATGGCGCAACCGTCCTTCTGGGAGGACAACCGTCGCGCGCAGGAGGTCATCCGCGAGCGGACCGAGCTGTCGCGGCTCGTCGCACGGGTGAAGGAGCTCGTCGCCAAGGCCGAGGATCTCACGGTGCTCCTCGAGCTGGCCGAAGAGGCGACCGACGGGAGCCTCGACGCCGAGATCGCCGACGGCGTGGCGGGCCTCCGGAAGGACCTCGACGAGTTCGAGATGAAGATCATGCTCTCGGGGTCCCACGACACGAAGGCCGCGATCGTGTCGATCCATCCTGGAGCGGGGGGTACCGAGTCGCAGGATTGGGCGCAGATGCTGCTCCGGATGTATCTCAGATGGTGTGAGCGCGCGGGCTTGAAGGCGGAGGTCGTTGATCTGCTCCCGGGTGACGAGGCCGGCATCAAGTCCGCGACGGTCGAGGTGTCCGGCGAGTACGCGTTCGGCTACCTCCGCGGCGAGACGGGCGTGCACCGTCTGGTGCGGATCTCTCCGTTCGACGCTTCGCGCCGTCGGCAGACGAGCTTTGCCTCGGTGGCGGTGGTCCCCGAGGTCGACGATGTCGAGGTCAACGTGCGAGAGGACGAGCTCCGGGTGGACGTGTTCCGCGCGTCGGGGCCGGGCGGGCAGGGGGTCAACACCGCCGACTCGGCCGTGCGCATCACGCACCTGCCGAGCGGAATCGTCGTCCAGTGCCAGAACGAGCGCTCGCAGCTCAGGAACCGCGACACCGCGATGCGCATTCTCAAGGCGAGGCTGTACGAGCTGGCCGAAAAGAAACAGCGCGAAGAGCTGGCCGAGCTGACGGGTCAGAAGAAGGAGATCGCCTTTGGTAGCCAGATCCGATCGTACACGTTCCATCCCTACCAACTGATCAAGGATCATCGGACCGGGCTCGAGGTCGGTAACGTCGACGCCGTCATGGACGGCGACCTGGACGCTCTGATCAAGGCATACCTGCTCTGGGCGCGGGGCCGCGAAGCGTGAATCACGACGACAACGAGCTGATCCGGCAGCGGCGTGAAAAGCTTGAGGCCCTGCGCCGTAGCGGGATCGATCCGTTCGGTGGCCGGTATCCCGTGACTCACTGGGCTCGCGGCCTCGCCGAGCGGCTCGACAGCGCGAGCGAGGAGGAGCTGAAAGGCTTCGGTCCCGTGAGCCTCGCGGGTCGCGTCGTGGCGATGCGCCATCACGGCAAGACGTGCTTCGCGCACCTCATGGACCAGACGGCACGGATCCAGCTCTACGCGCGCGCCGACGGGCTCGGCGACGAGTACGCGCGCTTTGTCGAGCTCGACGCGGGCGACTTCATCGGCGTGACGGGCGAGATGTTCCGAACGCGGACAGGGGAGCTGACGGTCGCCGTGAAGACAGTCAGCTTCCTCGCCAAGTCGCTGCGGCCTCTCCCAGAGAAGTGGCACGGCCTGAAGGACGTCGAGACGCGTTACCGGCAACGGTACGTGGACCTGATCGTCAACACCGAGGCGCGCGAGATTTTCCTGATGCGCGCCCGACTCATCCGGGCCATGCGGGCGTTCCTCGACGCGCGCGGCTTCCTCGAGGTCGAGACACCGATGATGCAGCCGATTCCCGGCGGCGCGATTGCGCGGCCGTTCAAGACCCACCACAACGCGCTCGGCATGGATCTCTATCTGCGCATCGCCCCCGAGCTCTACCTGAAGCGGCTCCTCGTCGGTGGCTTCGAGCGCGTCTACGAGATCAACCGGAACTTCCGGAACGAGGGGACCTCGACGCTGCACAACCCCGAGTTCACGATGCTCGAGTTCTATCAGGCGTACGCCGACTACACGGATCTGATGGAGCTGACGGAAGCGCTCTTCGTCGACCTCGCCCACTCGCTGCGGGGCTCTCTGACCCTCACGTGGGGCGAGCACCCGCTCGACCTCAAGCCGCCCTGGCGGCGGCTAGCGTTCTTCGACGGTCTGTCCGAGGCCCTCGGGCTCCGCGTGACGCCCGAGACGGATGTCGCAGCGGTGGCGCGGGCGGCGTCCGCGCGCGGTATCGTTCACGACGAGGGACCCGCGGCGAAGCTCTGGAAGGAGGCGTTCGAGACCCTGGTTGAGCCGACATTGGTCCAGCCGACGTTCGTCGTCGACTTCCCGACCGAGCTCTCCCCGCTCGCCAAGCGCAAGCGGGACAACCCACTGCTCGTCGATCGGTTCGAGTTGTTCGTCGCGCAGCACGAGATGGCGAACGCCTACAGCGAGCTGAACGACCCGGTCGACCAGCTCGCGCGCTTCCGCGAGCAGGCGGGCCTGCAGGCGCGGGGGGACGACGAGGCCCACTGGCTCGACGAGGACTATGTCCGGGCGCTCGAGTACGGTATGCCGCCCGCCTCGGGCGAGGGCATCGGCATCGACCGGCTGCTCATGATGTTCGCGAACCAGCCGTCGATCCGCGAGGTGATCCTGTTCCCCCTCCTGCGACCGGAAGGTGGGCGCGCGGCCGGCGCTGGCGAGGGCGAGGGAAGCTGATGGGGCTCATGAGGCGGGGGCTGCCATTCGAGCTTCTGCTGGGCTTCCGGTATCTCAGATCGCGCGGGCAGCGGACGAACCTCTCGCTTTTCGTCTGGATCGGCCTGGGTGGGGTGTTCCTCGGGGTCGCCGCGCTCATCGTGGTGCTCGCGGTGATGACTGGCTTCCAGGACGGGATCCGCGATCGGATCATTGCCGGAAGCCCGCATCTGCTGATCTTCCAGAGCGGGGCGCAAGGGCTCGACGAATCGGACCGCATCGCCGACCGCGTGAAGACGATTCGGGGCGTGCACTCGGCCACTCCCTTCGTGCATCAGCAGGCGCTCTTCACCACGTCCGGCGGTGGGGCGCGCGGCGGTCTGATCCGGGGCGTGGACCTGACGACTCCGGCGGTCCGGGCGGACGTTCGGTCGCAACTCCGTCAGGGGGCGCTCGAGCCGCTCGCCGACGGCGCGCCCGCGATCTTGCTGGGCCGCGAGCTGGCGCGGAATCTCGGCGTGTTCCCGGGCGACCCCGTGACGGTGATCTCTCCGGAGGGCGCCGTGACGGCTGTCGGCATGGTCCCCAAGATGCGGCGCTACACGGTGGCTGGCACGATCGAGATCGGCATGCACGAATACGATTCCTCGATCGCCTACCTGAGCCTGCCCGTGGCCAAGGAGTTCGCGGGGATCGCCGGAGTCACCGGGATCGAGGTCAAGCTCGCGGATCCGTTCGACGCCAAGCGCGTCGGCCGGGTGGTGGCCGCCGAGCTGGGCTTCCGCTACTGGGTGCGCGACTGGATGGAGATGAATCGGAGCCTCTTTGCCGCGCTCCAGCTCGAAAAGCTCGCCCTCTTCGTCGTGGTGACAATCATCGTGCTGGTCGCGGCGTTCGCGATCATCGGTCACCTCGTGTTGCTCGTCGCCGAGAAGCGCAAGGAGATCGGCATCCTCAAGGCCGTTGGCGCTTCGGCGCGGTCGATCACAATGGTGTTCTTCGCGGTCGGCATGACGATCGGCGTTGCTGGCACGGCGGCCGGCGCCGCCGTCGGCCTCAGCGTGATCTGGGCACAGAACACCTACAAGGTGATCAGACTGGCCGGCGACGTGTACCAGATCGACCACCTTCCCATGAAGCTCACGGTGAGCGACGGACTCATGATCATCGGCGCCACGCTCCTGCTGTCGTTCCTGGCCACCATCATTCCGGCCAGGCGCGCGGGGTCGTTGGTCCCCGTCGATGTCCTGCGCTATGAGTAACGACCCGGGGGCAGTGCTGCTGGTCGGTGAGGAGCTCGAGAAGGAATACCGGACGGGACCAGAAGTCGTCCGCGTGCTTCGAGGGGCGAGCGTGGCCATTGGTGCCGGCGAGTTTGTCGCCCTGATCGGCGCCTCGGGCGTCGGGAAGTCGACACTGTTACACTTGCTCGGCGGGCTCGACAGGCCGACGGGCGGGCGCGTTCTCTTCCAGGGAGAGGACCTCGCCGCCTGGGGCGAGACCGGGCTGGCTCGCTACCGGCGCCGCGACGTGGGATTCGTCTTCCAGTTCTACAACCTGCTCAGCGACATGAGTGCGCTTGAGAACGCGATGATTCCTGCGCTGATCGAGCGGAAGCCTCTTGGGGAGGTCAGAGAGTTGGCGGCGGCCGCTCTCGCTGAGGTTGGGCTCGGCGACCGGATGAGCCACCGACCCGGTGAGCTCTCGGGCGGCGAGCAGCAGCGGGTTGCGATCGCCCGGGCACTCATCAACAGGCCTAAGGTGATCCTTGCCGACGAGCCGACAGGCAACCTGGACCCTAAGACCAGCGAGGTCATCTACGATCTTTTCCTGCGGCTTCAGGCGGAGCGGGGCCTCGCCTTTCTGGTGGCGACCCACAACCCGGACCTGGCGCGAAAGGCCGAGCGGGGGTATCGCCTCGTCGAGGGCCGGGCGCGTGAGCTTCTGGACGGGGCGAATGCGATCGGGTAAGGCTTTCGCGGAGTTAGTCGGCCTTGGAGAAAAAAGGCTAGCGGCCGTAGAGACGGTGGGCTATACTGAGCTCGCAGTCCGGTAACTAGGCGTCGGCGAAAGAAAAATCCGCATCCCGCGACCTGCGGAAGGGGTGGGAAACGCCAGTGTTTGAACGATTCACGGAACGGGCGCGACGGGTCATCATCTTAGCGCGGGAGGAGGCGGGACGGTTCCGCCACGATTTCGTCGGTACTGAACACGTCCTCCTCGGCCTGATCCGTGACGGCGAAGGCATCGCGACTGCAGTGCTCCAGCGACTTGGGCTTCGGCTCGAGACCGTGAAAGCGGAAGTCGAGCGGGCCCTCGCCGGGTTCCCCAAGACGCTCACGTTCGGGGAAGTGCCGTTCACGCCGCAGGCCAAGCGGGTTCTCGAGCTCTCGATCGAAGAGGCTCGTCAGCTCGGTCACAACTACATCGGGACCGAGCACCTGCTCCTTGGCCTCATGAAGGAAGGGCAGTCGATCGCCGCGAAGATCCTCGAGTCACTCGGCGCCAGGCTCGACGAGGTGCGGCAAGAGACGCTGGCGCTCCTGGGCGACCAGTACTATCCGAGACCGAAGAAGCGCTCCCAGACACCGGTGCTCGACGAGTTTGCGCGCGACCTGACTCAGCTGGCTCGGGAGAGCAAGCTCGATCCGGTCATCGGCCGTGAGCAAGAGATCGAGCGCGTCATCCAGATCTTGGCTCGTCGCACGAAGAACAACCCGGTGCTGATCGGAGAGCCCGGGGTGGGCAAGACCGCGATCGTCGAAGGGCTCGCCCAGAAGATCGTCAGCCACGACGTACCCGACGTGCTGGTGAACAAGCGGCTGCTCCAACTCGACCTCGGCGCGCTGGTCGCGGGGACGAAGTACCGCGGCCAGTTCGAGGAGCGGCTGAAGGCGGTCATGAAGGAGATCCGCCAGTCGGAGAACGTCGTCCTCTTCTTGGATGAGCTCCACACGCTCATCGGCGCCGGCGCGGCCGAGGGTGCAATCGACGCCTCGAACATGCTCAAGCCCGCCCTCTCGCGCGGCGAGATCCAAACAATCGGGGCGACGACGCTCGACGAATACCGAAAGTACATCGAGAAGGACGGGGCCCTCGAGCGGCGCTTCCAGCCGGTCATCGTCAAGGCGCCGACGGTGCCGGAGGCGATCGAGATCATCCGGGGCCTGCGGCACAAGTACGAGGCCCATCACCGGGTCAAGATCAGCGAGCAGGCGATCTCCGCGGCGGTGCTCCTCGCCGACCGGTACATCACCGACCGCCAGCTTCCCGACAAGGCCATCGACGTGATCGACGAAGCGTCGTCGCGGACGCGCCTGATGGCGCTAACACCGCCGCCCGAGCTCAAAGAGATCGAGAAAGAGCTCGAGCGGGTGATCCGCGAGAAGGACATGTATCTCGAGGCGCAGGAGTTCGAGAAAGCGGCGTCGCTCCGCGAGAAGGAAAAGGTGCTCCGCCACCGTGACGAGGAGTTGAAGCGCGAGTGGGAGAAGAACAAGGGCAAGGGCACCCAGTCGGTCGAAGAGGAAGACATCGAGTTCATCGTCTCCCGGTGGACCGGGATCCCGCTTCGAAAGCTCGAGGAGAAGGAGTCCGAAAAGCTGGCCCGGATGGAGGAGGCGCTGCACGGGCGGATCATCGGCCAGAACGACGCCGTCGCGGCCGTCGCGCGCGCGATCCGCCGGTCCCGCGCCGGGCTGAAGGACGCGAAGCGCCCGGTGGGATCGTTCGTGTTCCTGGGGCCGACCGGCGTGGGCAAGACCGAGCTCGCCCGGGCCCTCGCCGAGTACCTGTTCGGCGACGAGAATGCGCTGATCCGCGTGGACATGTCGGAGTACATGGAGAAGTTTTCGGTCTCGCGCCTCCTCGGCGCGCCGCCCGGCTACGTCGGCTACGAAGAGGGCGGGTTCCTCACCGAGAAAGTGCGACGGCGACCGTACTCCGTCGTGCTGTTCGACGAGATCGAGAAGGCGCACCCGGACGTCTTCAACATGATGCTCCAGGTGCTGGACGATGGACGGCTCAGCGACTCGCTCGGCCACGTCGTGGATTTCAAGAACACGATCCTGATCATGACCTCGAATCTCGGTACGAGCCTGATCGGCAAGCGCGTCGCCCCTGGGTTCCTCCAGGAAAGCGACGAGTCGTCCTACGACAAGATGAAGGAGCGTGTTCTCGAGGAGATGAAGCGGGCGTTCCGGCCGGAGTTCCTCAACCGCATCGACGACATCATCGTCTTCCACGCTCTGTCTCTCGACCACATCAGAGAGATCATTCGCTTGATGATCGGTCGGATCAACAAGCAGCTCACCGAGAAGGGCATCGAGCTTGTGCTGACACCGGCGGCCGAAGCGGCGCTGGTGGAGAAGGGGTACGACCAGACGTACGGCGCGCGGCAGCTGCGGCGCACGATCCAGAAGCACATCGAGGATCCTCTGGCCGAGGCGATCGTCCGAGGCCAGGTCGCGGAGAGCGCTCGCATCGAGGTGGACGTCGACGGGGCGGGCTTCACGTTCCGCGAAGCGCAGGCCGCCGACGCGCCCCTCGAGCTTGCAGAGCACTAGCACGCCGTCCCCACACGCCTGAGAGGCCGGTGTCAACCGCGGGACGAGTGCGTCTCACCATTGTCGTCGTCTTCGCGGCAAGCCTTCTCCCCGCCGCGACGGCGCGGGCGCAGCCGGCCCAGGCCCCCCCCATCGTCATCAAGGACATCCAAGTCGAGGGCAGCCGGCGAGTCCACGACGCCGTGATCCTCGGCCGCGTCAAGAGCACCGTCGGCTCGACGTTCAACCCTTCCCTCCTCTCCGAGGACATCCGCGCCATCTTCGGCCTCGGGTTCTTCGACGACGTCCAACTGCGAGTCGAAGACTTCGAGGGCGGAGTGAAGGTCGTGTTCGTGGTGACCGAGCGTCCGTTCGTGCGCGACGTCGACTTCGTCGGTCACAAGAAGGCGGACCGGGAGACGCTGCAGGAGAAGATCGACATCAAACTGGGTAGCGTCTACAACCCCGTCGACGTACAGCGCGCCGTGGAGAAGCTCCGCGACTACTACGAGGACGAGGGATACTTCGAGGTTCAGATCACCCCGAACGTCGAGAAGTTCAGCGACGGTGATGTGCGCCTGGTCTTCAGCATCGTCGAGGGGCGCCAGATGACCATCGACACAATCGTGTTCCGCGGGAACAAGGGACTGACGGACGACCAGCTTAAAGACGCGATGGAGACGAAGGAACGGCAGTACTTCATCCTGCGCGGCAAGGTACAACGCCAGCGCCTCGACACGGACGTCGACCGTATCATCGCCGCGTACAACGACAACGGCTACATCCAGGCTCGGGTGGAATCGACCGACACCGCAATCGATCGCGAGCGGGCGCGCGTGACGATCACGATCGTCGTCGTGGAGGGTCCCCAGTTCACGGTCGGGACGGTGCAGATCACGGGCGTGACGCTCCTACCGGAGCGCGAGATCTTCCGGCAGATCAAACTCAAGACCGGCGACGTCTTTTCGGTGGGGAAGGTCCGCGACAGTGTCCAGGGGATCCTGAATCTCTACAGCACGATCGGCCGCGCCTCGGCCGACGTGAATCCGAAGCGCGATCAGCTGACTGCGACCAACCAGATCAACCTGACCTTCGAAGTTTCGGAAGGGCCGGAGGTGTACGTCGAGCGGATCAATATCAGCGGCAACGTGCGGAGCGAGGACAAGATCCTGCGCCGCGAGCTCCCGCTGCGCGAAGGGGACCTCTACACGCTGCAGAAAAGGGAGCGGGCCCGGCAGAAGCTCGTCAACCTGGGCTTTTTCGAGAGCGTGGCGGTCACGACGCAGCCCGGCGCGGACAAGACCAAGATCGTCGTGAACGTCGACGTGGTCGAGCGAGCCACGGGGCTCTTCAGCATCGGCGGCGGCTATTCATCGGTCGACTCGCTGGTCGGCACGATCGATCTCGCTCAGCGCAACTTCCTCGGCCGGGGCTGGGAGGCCGCGGTCCGAATCCGCGCCGGGGCCAGGACGCAGCAGGGTACCATTAGCTTCACCGAGCCCTGGCTCTTCGACCGCCCGCTCTCGGCGGGGTTCGACATCTTCAAGAGCATCCGGGATTACACCGATTACAAGTACGACACCACCGGAGTGAATCTGCGCCTGAGTCACCCCTTTGCGGAGTACTGGCGTTGGCACCTCGGATACCGGGTGTCGCGCGACGACATCAGAAACATCGATGAATTCGCGTCGCCCGCGTTGAAGGACCAGGCGGGCATCACGCTGACCTCCGCGGTCGGAGGGTCACTGACCCGCGACAGCCGCGATGTGATCGCCGCACCGACGAAGGGCTCGCAGACGGTGCTCAGCCTGGACTTCGCCGGGCTTGGCGGCGACTCGAAGTTCGTCAAGGCGACGGCGCTTCAGACCTACTTCAAGCCGATCTGGCTCGGCCACATCATCGCGGTGCGGGCGGAGGGAGGATACGGATTCGGCTGGGCGGACGAACCGCTGCCGCTCTTCGAGCGCTTCTTCCTCGGCGGTCCGAACTCGGTCCGCAGCTTCAAATTCCACGGCCTCTCGCCTGTGGACGAGTTCGGGTTCAAGACCGGCGGAACGAGCGAAATACTCGGCAACATCGAGTACATCATCCCCTTGCCTTTTGCCTTCCGGCTGGCGGGCTTCTTCGACATCGGCAACGTCTACGGATTCAGCACCAAATTCGATCCCACGGACCTGCGCAAGGCGGCGGGCGGAGGTATACGATGGCAGTCGCCGTTCGGCCCGATCCGCGTGGACTACGGTTTCAATCTTGACCGGCGAGCGGGTGAGGCGATCGGGGCGTTTCACTTCTCTGTCGGCTCGCCGTTCTAGGAGGGGTTGGATGAAGAAATGGAGTAGCGCAATCATCGTGGTGACCGCCGTGCTCCTCGGTGTGGCCGTGTCCCCGGTCGTCGCCCAGGCGCCGGGGCCGACCCCGTCTCCGGCGCCCGCCTCCGGGTCGGCGATCCGGATCGCGTATATCGACGTGCAACGGGTACTGGCCCGGTCCTCGGCGGGCGTGGCGGCCCGCGAGCAGCTCGAGCGCGAGAAGGCGGTGATGCAACGCGAGATGGAAGGTAAGCGCCAGGAACTCGAGAAGCTGCGCGACGAGCTCGAGAAGAAGGGGGCGCTGATGACACCCGACGCTCGGCGTGAGCGGCAGGAGCAGTTCGAGCGCAAGCGCCGTGACGCCGCGCGGCAGATGGACGATTTCCAGAAGGAGCTCGAGAAGAAGGAGCAGACGCTGCTCCAGCGGGTCCTGCAGGAGCTGTCGGGAGTCATCGAGCGGGTCGGCAAGGAGCGCGGGTATTACCTCGTCGTGGAGAAGCGAGGCGCCTCGGTCCTCTATGCCTCGCCGGACGCCGATCTGACCGACGAGATCATTCGTGCGTACGACCAGCAGGCCCCGAAGAAGTCGCCCTGATGGACACGCCAGCCGGCGGAGGGCGCCTTGGCGATGCCTGAGGGCGTGCATCCGACCGCCGTGGTGGATCCGAAAGCGACGCTCGGCGCGGGCGTCCGGATCGGCGCGTTTTCCGTCGTCGGCTCCGAGGTGACCATCGGCGCCGATGTCGAGATCGGACACCACTGCGTGTTCGAGGGTCACGTCGAGATCGGCGAGCGCGCGAAGGTGGGCCACGGGTCGTTGCTGGGCGGACGGCCCCAGGACCTCAAGTATCGTGACGACACCCCGTCCGGCGTCCGGATCGGCGCCGACACCACGATCCGAGAGTACGTGACGATCCACCGCGCGACCAGCGCCGGAGGGTGGACCGAGATCGGCAAGGGATGCCTCCTCATGGTCACGAGCCACGTGGCCCACGATTGTCGCGTCGGCGATGGCGCCATCATCATCAACGGGGCCGCAATCAGCGGACACTGTGAGATCGGCGATCGGGCCACGATCGGCGCCTTCGTCGGCATGGTGCCGTTCACACGCATCGGCGCGTACGCGTACGTTGGAGGCCTCTCGAGGGTCAACGCCGACGTGCCTCCCTATGTTCTGGTGGAGGGAAACCCGGCCACCGCCCACGGGATCAACATCGTCGGGTTGAGACGTGCCGGCATCGTCGCCGCCGATCGCCGTCTCTTGCAGGATGCGTATCGGCTACTGTACCGGAGCGGGCTCTCGCCGCGGCGGGCCGTCGAGCGGGTCCGCCGGGAGCTGCCGGCAGCAGCACCCGTGCTCGGCCTGCTCGACTTCATCGCCGGCGCTCGGCGCGGGATCTGTGGTGCCGCGCAGCCAGGGCGCTCGGCGCTCGGCGGCGGGGAGAGCCTGGTCCCGCGCCCGGAAAGCGAGCCGGTATAAATGGCCTCGGACGACCGGAGGCTGCGCGCCGGCGTCGTGGGCGCAGGACACATGGGGCAGTACCACCTGCTCGCCTACGCCGAGCTATGGGACATCGAGCTGGCGGCCGTCGTCGACTCCGACCGGGAGCGGGCCGCCCACGTGGCGGCGTACTACGACACTCGTCCGCTCGTCGACCATCGCGATCTGATCGGAGTGGTCGACCTCGCCAGCGTCGCCGTGCCGACCGAGCAGCACTTCCAGGTCGCCGCGGAACTCTTGGAGGCGGGCGTGGGCGTCCTCGTCGAGAAGCCGATCGCACCCACGCTCGAGGAGGCGCGCGAGCTCTTCGCCATCGCCCGGCGCAGCGGTGCCGTGCTGCATGTCGGCCACGTCGAGCGCTTCAACGGCGCGGTCCAGGAGCTGAAGAAGATCGTGGATCGGCCGATCCTCATCGAGTCGCGGCGCCTCGGCCCCTTCACGCCCCGCGTGCAGAAGGACAGCGTCGTGATGGATCTCATGATCCACGACCTCGACATCGTCCTCGGGCTGGTGGACTCGCCGCCCCGGCGGCTTACCGCGATGGGATCCTCAGTGCTCTCCGCCGTGACCGACATCGCCAACGTCCAGATCGGTTTCGAGTCCGGGACGATCGCACTCATCACCGCCAGCCGGGCCACCGAGGAAAAGATCCGGACCCTCGCCATCACGCAGCCGGACGCCTACGTCGTCCTGGACTACGCGGAGCAGGACATTCGGATCCATCGCCGGGCTGCGCAGGAGTACACGCTCAACCGGGAGTCGATCCGCTACCGGCGAGCCTCCTTCGTCGAGCACGTGCAGGTGCACAAAGACAACCCGCTCAAGCTCGAGATCCTCCATCTGGTCCGGACCGTTCGACGCGCGCGTGCTGGCGAGAGAGTCGTCCTGGCCGAGACCGAGGATTTGCGATCGCTTGCCATGGCCCTCGAGATCGAGCGAATGATCCGGGACGGCCGCTGCGAGGCGGCGTACTCGAACAACCTTCCGTGGAGCGATCACTCGGTCTGATCTGCGGCGCCGGCGTGCTACCGGCGCGCATGGCGGGCGAGGCGCGGCGCCAGGGCTGGCGCGTCGTGGCGTTCACGTTCGGCGAGGTGTCCGGTGTGAGCGCCCACGCTGAACGCACGATCCCGAGCCGCATCAACGAGGTCGGTGTCGTGCTGGCCGCGCTCGAGCGCGAACGCGTCGGCGCCGTGCTGTTCTCCGGGAAGTTCTGGATTCAGGACTTCCTGCGCGGGAACCGTCCCGATACCGCGCTCGCCGAGATCTCGGCGGAGGCCGGGGCGATGGTCGACACGAACCTCGTCCAGGCCGTGGTCGCGACCCTCGGCCGGATGGATATCACCCTCCTCGATCAGCGACCCTTCCTCGGCGACTGGCTGGGCGGCAACGGCTGCTGGTCGGCCCGCGCGCCCACCGACGCCGAGTGGGCCGACGTGCGCCGGGGACTTGCAGTCGCGCGGCTCGTCGCCGACGCGGGAGTCGGTCAGACCGTCGTGGTCAAGCGCGGCGCCGTGGCCGCCGTGGAAGCGATCGAAGGCACGACCGAGACGATCCGGCGCGGAATCACCGGCGCCGGTGTCGGAGCGGTCGTGGTCAAGGCGGCGGCGCGCGACCACGATTACCGATTCGACATGCCGACCATCGGTCCGGAGACGATCGAGATCGCCACGGCCGGCGGTGCGACGGTCGTCGCGGTTGAGGCGGAGCGGGTGTTGGTCCTGGACAAGGAAGCGTGCCTTCGGATCGCGAACGGAGCCGGGATGGCCCTGGTGGGCGTGGAGTGATGACCGGCCGGTCGAAGGCGATTATGCTCGTCGCGGGCGAGGCCTCCGGCGACCTCCATGGCGCCGGTCTGTGTCGGGCGTTGCGTGCGCTCGACCCGGGCTGGCGACTCTTCGGGATGGGCGGAGCGGGCATGGCCGCAGCGGGAATGGACCTCCTGGTAGACGTGACTGCGAACGCCGTCGTCGGAGGGAGTGAAGCGCTCGGCCAGGTGCCGCGCCTTTACCGCGCATACCGCGGGCTACGCGCCGTGCTCCACGGCGTCGAACGCCCGGCCGTGCTGGTCCTGATAGACTTTCCCGAGTTCAATCTGCGCCTCGCGCGCGCCGCGCAGCGCGCCGGCATCCCGGTCGTGTACTTCATTCCGCCTCAGGTGTGGGCGTGGCGCGGGGGCCGGGTGAAGACGATCCGGAGATTCGTCTCCCTCGTGCTCGCTGTGTTCCCGTTCGAGACTCCTCTCTACCGCCGGGCGGGAGTGCCCGTCGAGTTCGTCGGGCATCCGCTGCTCGACCAGCTTGAGGCGGTGCCGACCCGTGAGGAGGCGCGACGCGGGCTCGGGATCGACGACCGGACCCCCGTGATCGGGCTCCTGCCAGGGAGTCGGCACCAGGAGATCGTTCGCTTGCTGCCGTTGATGCGGGATGCGGCGGCGCAAGTGCTGGCCGCCTTGCCGGGAACCCGGTTCCTGCTGGGCCTGGCGCCCACGATCGACCGGCGTCTCGCCGTGCACCACCTCCACGGTGGTCCGCCCGTCGAGATCCTCGGTGGTCAGACGCATGCCGTCATCCGCGCGGCCGATCTGCTCCTCGCCACCTCAGGCACCGTCACCCTGGAGGCGGCACTACTCGGAACGCCCATGATCGTCTGTTACCGTCTGTCGGCCGTGAGCGAGCTGATCGCCAGACTTGTGCTTCGCGTCCCGTGGATGAGTCTCGCGAACCTCACGCTCGGGCGCACCGTCGTGCCGGAGCTGTACCAGCAGACGGCGACGGGCGAGCGCCTCGCCCGGGAAGCCCTACACCTCCTGACCGACCCCGACGCTCGTGAGGCACAACGCGCGGCGTTCGGCGAGCTTGCTGGGACGCTCGGAGAACCCGGCGTGGGAACGCGGGCCGCGCGCTTCGTCCTCGCCCAGGCGGGCGCTGCCTGATGGCGGCACGAAGCCGCAGGGTGTCCGCGCCCGAGGCGAGACTGTGATGGCGGTGCGAAGCCGCAGGGCGTCGGCGCCCGAGGCGAGACTGTGATGGATCCTCGGTTCGCGCTGGTGTCGCCTGTCGCCGCGACGTTGGTGCGACTCCTGGGGGCGACGCTGCGCCTGCGCGTCGAGGGGGTCGAGGCTCTGGTGCCGCACTGGGCAGCCGCGCGCCCGCTGATCTACTGCGTATGGCACGGGCGCATCTTGATGGTGCCCTGGCTCAACGCCCGGTTGCGCCGGACCCACGGGGCCCGCGCCGTCAGCGTGCTGGCCAGCCGATCGCGCGACGGCGGCCTCGTCGGCGGCTACGTGAGCCGCTTCGGTCTTGACGTGGTCCGGGGGTCGTCGTCGAGGGGTGGTGCGACGGCGTTTCGTACTCTCGTGATGACCGTCCGGGCCGGTCGGGACGTGGCCCTGGTGCCCGACGGCCCGCGGGGTCCGCGCGGTCAGCTCGCGCCCGGCGTTGTCGCCCTCGCGAGCCTGACGGGCGCGCCGGTGGTTCCTCTGGGATTCGCCGCCAGACCGGCCAATCGCCTTGCAACGTGGGACGCGTTCCTGGTTCCGGCACCCTTCGCCCGTGCCGCCTTGGTGTTCGGTGCCGCGACGACGATCGCGCGCGATGCCGACCGAGAGCGCGCCCGCAAGGATGTCGAGCGGAGCCTGGATGAGGTCACCGCGGTGGCAGACCGGTTGGTGGGCGCATGATGTACGCTCTCTACACCGCGGTGGCTCTGATCGGGCTCGTCACGCTTTGGGTGCCGCTTGCGTTGGTGAGGCGCTTCACTCGGGGTGTGCCGCTGAACGCCCGCGCGCGGCTTGGCGGAGACGCGCCGATCGGCGCGGGCCGACTCTCGGCCTGGTTGCACGCGGTGTCCGTTGGCGAAGCGATCGCCACCGCGCCGCTCATCGAAGGTCTACGGCGTCTTCATCCAGAGCTGCCGGTGGTGATGACGACGGTCACGAACACCGGAGCCCAGATCGTCCGTGAGCGGTTTGCCGGGCTCGTGACCCATCGCTTCTTTCCGCTCGACCTTCCCTGGGTCGCCCGGCGTGTCGCGACGTCCATCAATCCGGCGTTCCTGATCTGTATGGAGACCGAGCTCTGGCCGAACATCTTGCGGGCTCTGGCGTCCCGCGGCGTGCCGGTGATGATCGCCAACGGGAGAATCTCGGATCGATCCTTTCGTCGTTACCGGCTCGTGCGGCGCTTCCTGACATCCGTTCTCGCCGATGTCCGAGTGTTCGCCATGCAGTCGGACGAGGACGCGCGTCGCATCATCGCGCTCGGGGCACACCCGGAACGGGTCGTCGTCACGGGGAACATCAAGGTCGACGCACCTGTCGCCGACCCGGCCGGAACCGTGGACCTCTGGCGGCGGCTCCTCGCCCTCAGCCCCGGCCAGCGCGTGTGGATCGCCGGAAGCACTCACGCGGGCGAGGAGGACCCGGTCTTGGAGGCCCACCGCGCCGCCCTCGCCGAGTTTCCAGAGCTCGTGCTCGTGATCGCACCGAGATATCCGGAGCGAACGGCCGAAGTGCTCGCCCTCCTGGCCCGACGCAGCTGGCCCTCGATCCGTCGCAGCGAGCTTCCGTTTGCGGTGACGAGCACGTCAGTTCCCGTCCCGCCCGTCGTCGTCCTCGACACCGTGGGCGAGCTCGCGACGCTCTATGCCATCGCCGACGTCGTGTTCGTCGGGGGGAGTCTCGTGCCAGTGGGCGGTCACAACCTGCTCGAGGCCGCGCAGAGGCGCAAACCCGTACTGGTCGGACCCCACGCCACGAACTTCCGCGAGTCCACGAGCCTGCTCGAGTCGGTCGGTGCGGCCCTCGTCGTCCGAGACGCCTCCGACCTCTCCCGCGAGCTCCGACGGTTGCTCGCCGATCCGGACCTTCGCGCGAAGCTTGGCGATGCCGGGTACGAGGCCGTCGCGTCCCGCCATGGCGCAGTCCGGGAAACGCTCGATCTCATCGGTCGCTATCTCTACCCCGGGGTGCGCTCATGAGGTCCCGCGAACGCTTCGTCCGCGGCTGGGAGGAGGGCTTCGCGTCTGGGCCGGCACGGGTGCTGGCCGTCGCCGGTGGTGGCTACCGCGGCCTGCTCGGGGCACGCGAATGGCTCTACGGACGGGGAATCTTGAGATCGCGCGCTCTGCCGTGCCGCGTGGTCTCCATCGGAAACCTGACCGTGGGAGGGACTGGGAAGACCCCGGCCGTGGAGGTGGCCGTCCAAACCCTCGCCGCCCTCGGCCATCGACCGGCGGTGGTGAGCCGCGGCTACGGCCGCAGCACGCGCGGCGTCCAGATCGTTGCGGACGCCGCCTCGATCAGTCTCGACCCGGAGGAATCGGGCGACGAGCCGTTCCTTCTCGCGCGTCGGCTGCCGGGCATCCCCGTCGTGGTCGGCTCGAACCGTCACGATGCCGCGCGAGTCGCCATCGAGAAGTTCGGGGTGACCGCGATCGTTCTCGACGATGCGTTTCAGCACCGGACGCTCAGAAAGGATCTCGAGATCGTGATGACGCGCGCGCGGCGGCCCTGGGGCAACGGGCGATTGCTTCCGGCCGGGCCGTTACGCGAGCCACTCGCCTCGCTCGCGAGGGCCGACCTCGTCGTCGCCACCGGCGCGCTCGGTCTGGGGGACGCGCGCGAGGTGGTCGAAGCTGTCGACGAGCATGCTCCGCGAGTTCCCGTCCTCACCGCCACGCTCGTACCCTCGGAGTGCTGGGAGGCGGGCCGGATGCGATCCGTCGGTCTCGCCGAGCTCGGCGGAAAGCGGCTCGCCGCATTCGCCGGTATCGCGTCCCCCGCGGCGTTCGCCGAGACCCTCACGAGCACCGGGGCTGTCGTGGCGGAGCTGTCGGAGTTCGCCGACCATCACTGGTACTCGACCGACGACGTCACCCGACTCGATGCACGCGCCGCGGAGCTGGGTGTCGAGGCGCTCATCACGACCGAGAAAGACTGGGTCCGTCTGCGTCGCCTTCGTCTGCCGCGCCGGCCCCTCTACGTCCTGAGTATCCGGCTCGTCCTGCAGACGGGCGAGCCCACCTGGCGGCAGGCCTTCCAGCGCGCCTGCCCGTGAAGATCGCCGTGCGGCTGCCGAACTGGCTCGGCGACACCGTGATGGCGGTGCCGGCGCTCCGCTCGCTCCGCGAGGCGTTTCCGGAGGCTCGCGTACTCCTCGCGGGCCCGTGGGTCGAGTTGCTCGCCGGTCAGGGGCTCGGCGACGTACTGGTGGGGTACCCGCGCTCGTGGAGCGGCCGGCTTCGGATCGCCGACACGGTTCGCGAATTCGCGGGTGACACGGTGATGCTCTTCCCCAATTCATTCGAGGCGGCCGCCGCCGCCGTGTACTGGGGTGGGCGGCGACGGATCGGGTTTGCGCTGGACGGGCGCGGCTGGCTTCTCACCGATGCGCTGCCCCTACCCGCGCCGCGACTCCACCAGGTCGACGAGTACCTGCTGCTCGTCGCTCACCTCGGAGCGACCACGACGGCGCGCGAGCCGCGCCTGACAGCGCCCGGACCCCGGGCCGATACGCGGCAGCGGGCCCGTGAGCTGATGCGCGAGAGCGGAGCGCCGGAGGGCAAGCCCAGGGTCGGCGTCCACCTCGGCGCCGCGTACGGGCCGGCCAAGGTCTGGGCGCGCGAGCGCGTCGTCGAGTTCTGTCGACGCGGGCCAGCGCGGGGCGTGGTGCCAGTGCTTCTGGGGGCGCCGTCGGACGCGCCTGCCGCCGCGGACGTGCTGCGCGAGACACGCGCGGTGAGCCTCGTCGGGCGCGACGGTCCGGATCTCCTTCCCGCGGTGCTCACGGAGATCGCCGTGCTCGTCTCGGGCGACACCGGCGTTGCGCACCTCGCGGCGGCGCTCGGCACGCCGGTCGTGGCACTCTTCGGGCCGACGGACCCGGCGCTGACCGCGCCGCTCGGCGGCGTGGCCGTGGTGCGCCATCCCGTGCCGTGCGCGCCGTGCTTCTACCGGGCGTGTCCGATCGACCACCCCTGTATGCGCGGGATCCTCGCGGAGACGGTCGGCAAAGAGATGGACGCGCTCCTGGCGGGGACCTCATGAAGCCCCTGACGATTCTGCACCTCGCAGCGAATCGCTGGTGGACGGGCAGCGCCGATCCCATCATCCACCTCGTGTCCGGCCTGCGCGCCCGCGGTCACCGAACCCTGCTCGGGATCATCCCCGGCGATCGGTTCGCAGCCAAGGCGAGGGAGGCGGGGATCGACCTTATCGATGGGCTCCGCATGGACGCTCGCCTCGGGCCGCGGGCGCTCGCGCGCGATGTGCTGCGACTCCGCGCGCTCATCCGCGACGAAGGCGTGGACGTGGTGCACACTCACCACTCGCATGACCACTGGCTCGCGGTACTCGGCAGGCCAAAGCGGGCGTTGGGCGGCCGCCCACCAGTGGTGAGAACCTTCTACAACCTGCACTCGGTCAAGCGCGACCGGCTTGCGTCGACACTCTACCGTCGTACCGGCGCGGTGTTCGCGGTCTCCCGGCAGATCGAGTCTCGCTGCCGCGAGGCCGGGATCCCGCAGGAGCGCGTTTTCTGGATCCCGGGCGCTGTCGACCTGAGGCGGTTCGCCGCTGACGCGGACCCCGCGCCGGTCCGGGAAGAGTTCAAGCTCGGCGACGCGCCGGTCGTGGTCTCGGTCGCGCGGCTGGCGACGAATCGCGGTCACGAGCTCCTGCTCGCGGGCGTTGGCCTCCTCGTCCACCGGCTCCCGCGGGTGCGCCTGCTGCTCGTTGGAAAAGGCGAGACGCGCAGGCCCCTCGAGCAGCTGGTCGCCGATCTCGAGCTCGGGAGTCACGTGATCTTCACGGGCTATCGCGACATTGACCTGCCCTCGGTCCTCGCCGCCGGGGACTGCTTCGCCCTCATGGCGGCGGGCTCGGATGAGTCCTGCCGGGCGGCGCTCGAAGCGATGGCCGCGGCACGGCCGGTGATCGCTCGACGCGTGGGCGCGCTTCCGGAAACGGTGGTGCATGGCGAAACCGGGTTCCTGATCGACGACGACCGCCCGGAAAGTGTCGCGCGCGCGCTCGAGGACATTCTCGAGGACCCGGCGCGGCGACGGGCAATGGGGAGCGCGGGTCGCGCCAGAGCGGAGGAGTGCTTCGGCCCCGAGCGCTTGGTCGAGACGGTCGAGCGCGTCTATGGGGACGTCCGGTGAGGATTCTCCAGCTCGTCTCCTGCCGCGGGTGGTCGTCCGACGCCTACTGGGCGGCCAGGATGACGCGAGAGCTCGAGCGCCGCGGACACGCGGTGACCCTCGCGTGCCTCGCTGGAACGGAGGCACGGGTGATCGACGGCGTGCGCCGGGAAGGCGTGGAGCCCGTGACCACCCTCGCGCTCGCGAGCGGCGTCCGGCCGATGGCGGACGGCCGGGACCTCGGCCGCCTTCGCGCCCTGCTGGAGGGGACCGACGTGGTCCACGTGCATCGCGGCAAGGAGCACTGGCTCGTCGCCGTGGCCAATCGCTTGATTTCAACGCCGCGGCCCGTCGTCAGGACGCGCCACATCGCTCTGGCCGTGAGGCCTCACGCCGCCAATCGCTGGCTCTACCGTCGGGCAACGGCCTTCGTCGTGACGGTGACCGAGGCCATCCGGCGGCAGTACATCGCCTCGGAGCTCGTGGACGCTGATCGTATCGCCGCGCTGCCGGGCGGCGCCGACGCGGAGCGGTATCGCCCGCTCCCACGCGATCCCGAGGTGTACGGCCGGCTCGGCGGCCGGCCGGACCACCCGCTGGTGGGCATGATTGCCGGCCTTCGCGTCATGAAGGGACACGCGGTCGTGGTCGATGCGGCGGCCCGACTCGGCGCGCGTGGTGTCCGGCCTCACTTCGTTTTCGTGGGGCGCGGGAGCATGGAGGCGGTAGTCCGGAACATGATCGATCGAGCCGGGCTCGGGCGGCAGTTCAACATCGGCGGCTTCGTCGACGATCTGCCGGCTGCCCTCGCCGCGCTCGACATCGTGCTCTACGTGCCGCTCGAGTCCGACGGCATGTCCCGCGTGGTCTTCGAGTGTCTGGCCGCCGGGCGGCCGCTCATCGCGTCGCGGGTGGGTGTGGTGCCGGAGGTGCTGGCCGACGGCGAGCACGCGGCGCTCGTGCCAGCCGGCGACGCCGAGACGCTCGCCGATGCGCTGGCGAAGCTCGTGAGGGACCCCGCGGCGTGCGCGCGGCTGGGCGAGGCCGGGCAGCGGCTGGTCGGACAGCGGTATTCGGGCGCCCGCGTGGCGGCTGCGCTCGAGGCGCGGTACGCGAGCCTCCTGGCGGCCGGCGCGGCGTGAAGATCTCCATCCTCGCCTCCGACCTGTCGGACAACGCGACGGGTCGTGCCGACCTGCTTGCTCGTCTCCTTTCGTCGCGCTACGAGGTCGACGTGGTCGGGCCTCAGTTCGGCGAAGATCTCTGGGCGCCGTCGCGGGACGGCGCGGTCGCGTATCGCAGCGTGAGGGCCGGGCGCGATCCCGGGTTCGCACGACACGTTCCCAAGCTCCTCGAGCTCGTCGACGGCGAGGTCCTCGTCGCGTCCAAACCGCGGCCGACGAGCTTCGGACTGGGCCTGCTCGCGCGGGCACGCCGGCAGCGGCCGCTCGTCCTCGACATCGACGACTGGGAGGTCGGCTTCTTCTATCGCTCGGGTGCCTGGGGTCGGGTCGGTCGCGCCCTCAACCTCGCCAATCCGAACGGGCTCCCGTGGACGTGGCTCGCGGAGAAGCTCATCTGTCGTGCCGACGCGATCACGGTGGCCTCGCGATTCCTCGAGCGCCGCTTCGGCGGGACGCTCCTGCCCCACGTGCGCGATACCGAGGCGTGGGATCCGGCCCGCTACGATCGCGCCGCCGCGCGCGCCCGGCAGGGGGTGGGCGCCAGCAAGGTCGTGATGTTTCTCGGGACGCCGCGGGGGCACAAGGGCGTCGACGACCTGATCGACGCGGTGGGCTTGCTGGGGCCCGGGGTCGTCCTGGCGCTCGTGGGCGTGGATCCGGCCCGTGGTGGAGCGCCGCGCTGGTCCCGGATCCCACACGTGCGCGTGACGGGCGAGATTCCGTTCGATGACGTGCCTGGCTACCTCGTCGCCGCCGACGTCGTCGCCGTGCCTCAGCGAGATACCACCGACACCGTGGCGCAGGTGCCCGCGAAGCTCTTCGACGCGATGGCGCTCGCCCGTCCCATCGTCTCGACGTCGGTCTCGATGATTCCCGAGATCCTGGACGGCTGCGGCCTCATGGTCGAGCCCGGGGACGTGCCCGCGCTCGCCGGCGCGATCAAGCGGTTGCTCGACAATGCCGAGGAAGCCGCGGCGCTCGGCCGTCGCGCCCGCCAGCGTTGCGAAGCACGCTACAGCTTCCGCGTCGGCCGGGCCACGCTCTTCCCGCTCATCGAGCGCCTGACCGCGCGACGTTCCGCGTGAGAGCAGGCGAGTCGGCGCCCCGCGCTCCTGTGTCGCCCCGGGGCGGAGCGGGCGAGTCGGCGCCACCCGTGTCTTTCTCAGGCCACCCTCGGTCAAAGCCGGCCTCGAGGCCCCCGCTACAATGAAGCTCCTCATCATCGCGCGGCCGTTCGTCTTCCACGGGGGAGTCGAGCGGGCGACGGCGGGCCTCGTGGCGGCCCTCGTCGAACACGGTTATGACGTCCACCTCCTCAGCCCGCGCGGCCAGGCGCCGGTGCGCGGGGTAACGCTTCACACCCTGTCGCTGCCGCCGTTGCCGTCGGCGGCGCGCGTCGTGGCGCTGGCCATGAACGCGCGGCTCGCGGTCGCGCGCCGGAGCTGGGACGTGGTCCAGAGCCACGAGCGCACGCTTCGCCAGGACGTGTATCGCGCTGGCGAGGGATGTCACCGGGCGTACCTGGCGAGCGAGGAGCGGGGACGCGCCCGTGGCCTCTATCATCGGATCGTCCTGGCGCTCGAGCGCCGCGTCTTCGCCCGAACGCCGCACATCGTCGCCATCGCCGACGCCGGACGACGGGAGATCGAGACCCTGTACGGCGTGTCGCCCGGGCGTCTGGCGGTCGTGTACAACGGGGTCGATCTCGAGCGCTTTCATCCGTTGAACCGCGCCAGATATCGTGAGCCCGCGCGGGCCGAGGCCGCCATTCCCCCTCGCGCGTTCACGGTCCTCTTCGTCGGCAGTGGCTTCGCGCGCAAGGGACTTGCGACCGCGGTCGAGGCGTTCGCAGCGCTCTCCGATCGCGAGAGCCGGTTCGTCGTCGTCGGCAAGGGCGACGCCCGGCCGTACCGGTTCGCGGCGGCTCGTCTCGGCGTCGGCGAGCGGATCGCCTGGCTCGGTGCCCGGGCCGATCTCGAGCGCTGGTACGCTGCGGCCGACATCGTCGTGCTACCGAGCCGCTACGAGCCGTTCGGTAATGTTCACCTGGAAGCCCTCGCCGCGGGACTCCCAGTCGTCGCCAGCGCGCGTGCAGGCGGCGCGGAGGTCATCGAGGATGGGGTCAACGGGTCGATCGTGAACCCGACCGACCCGCGGGCGATCACGGCGGCGATCGAGCGCTTCCGCGAGCGCCCTGACGGCGATGTCGCGGAAGCGGCGCGCCGCTCGGCCGAACCCTACACGTATGCCGCTCAAGTCAGCGGGTTCGCGCGGATCTACAGTCGCTGCACGCGTGCAACGTACGATTTTCCTTGAGAAATCGGCCCTTCGGGCTTACACTTCGCGCGTGGGTCCCAGGCCCGCGGTCTTCATGGATCGTGACGGGACGCTTACCGAGGAAGTGGGGTACGTCAATCATCCCAGGCGTCTTCGAGTCCAACCGAGATCGGCCGAAGCCATCCGCCGTCTCAACGACGCAGGCATCGCCGCTGTCGTCGTGACGAATCAAGCGGGGATCGCTCGCGGCTACTTCTCGGAAGAGGTGCTCGCCGCGGTGAACGCGGCACTGGTATCCCGGCTCAAGGACGAGGGCGCACACCTCGATGGGATCTACGTGTGCTCCCATCATCCGACGGAGGGCGAGCCGCCGTACCGGATGGTGTGCGAGTGCCGCAAGCCCAAGCCCGGCCTGCTGCTCCGCGCGGCCTCTGAGCTCGGCCTCGACCTCTCAGGCTCGACGCTGGTCGGTGACAAGGCCTCGGACCTCGCCACCGCCCGCGCCGTGGGCGCCCAGTCCGTGCTCGTGCTCACGGGCTACGGTCTGGGCGAATGGGAATACCGGCGCGACGCCTTCCCGGTGCCGCCCGACCACGTGGCGGAGGACCTTCTCGACGCCGTCGACTGGGTGATCGGGAGCCGGCGCTCGTGACCGAGGCGCTGCGTGGGATGCTTGCGACGATCGACAAACTCGGGGGACGAACCGTCGTTGTCATCGGGGATCTGATCACCGATGAGTACCTCTTCGGCAAGCCCGTCCGGATCTCGCGAGAGGCCCCGGTACTCATCCTGACCTTCTCCGAGCGCGAGGTGTTGCTCGGGGGTGCGGCGAACGCGGCCAACAACGTCCACGCGCTCGGCGCCCGGGTGATGCCGATCGGGGTGATCGGGCGAGACAACGCCGGCGAGGAACTGCTGGCCCTTTTCCGCGCGGCGGGAATCCCGACCGACGGCATCGTTACCGAGAACGGTCGGACGACGCCGGTGAAGACCCGCATCATGGCGGGCGGCTACCAGGCGACGCGCCAGCAGGTCGTACGCCTGGATCGCGAGCCGGCGGGAGAGCCACAGCCCGTGACGGAGGACGCGCTGCTCGCGCGTCTCGCCGCGCTCGCGGGGCGCATCGACGCGATCGTGATCTCCGACTATGGTTACGGCACCGTCACGCCGCGGATCTTCGAACAGGTCAAGACGATCGCGCGACGTGCCAATGCGATCGTCAGCGTCGACAGCCGCTACCAGCTGCCTCGGTTCACCGGCGTGACGGCGGCCACGCCCAACGAGGCCGAGCTCGATCAGCTCACCGGCGTGGCGACCGACGACGAGCGAACGGTCGAGAAGGCCGGGCGCCAGCTGCTGGAACGGCTGGACGCGCGGATGCTTCTCGTCACGCGGGGCAGCCGGGGCATGGCGTTGTTCGAGCGCGACGGGGCGACGAGCTTCATTCCGATTCACGGCACCGACGAGATCGCCGACGTCACGGGCGCCGGCGACACGGTGATCAGCACATTCAGCCTGGCGCTGGCATGCGGCGCCACACCGCTCGAGGCGGCGTCGCTGGCGAACGTCGCGGGCGGGGTCGTCGTGATGAAGCGCGGCACCGCGACGGTCTCGCCCTCGGAGCTTCGGCAGGCGCTCGGCCTTGACGCTTGACGAGGCCGTCGCGCTGGCCGATCGGCTCCGGGCCGCGCGCAAGCGCATCGTGCTGGCGAACGGTTGCTTCGACCTTCTCCACGTCGGCCACGTTCGCTATCTGCGCGCCGCTCGAGGGCTGGGTGACGTGCTCTTCGTCGGGATCAACTCGGACGCGGCGGTGGCCCGGCTGAAGGGGCAGGGCCGGCCGCTGATGCCCGCGGCCGAGCGCGCCGAAATCCTGTCGGCGCTCCGGGAGGTCGACCACGTCGTCGTGTTCGAGGAAGACACGGCCGACCGGTTGATTGCCTCACTCCGGCCCGACGTCCACGCCAAGGGGACGGACTACGGTCCCGGCGCGGTCCCCGAGGAGGCGACGGTGCGGGCGGTCGGCGGCCGGGTCGCGTTCGTCGGCGACCCGAAGGGCCATTCCACGCGTGACCTGATCGCACGGGTCGTCGAGCGATTCCGATGAACATCGCGCTCGTCAAGCTCTCTTCGATCGGCGACGTCGTTCACGCGCTACCGGTCGCCGCGGCACTGCGCGCCAGCCTTCCCCAGGCGCACCTGGCCTGGATCGTCGAGCGCCGCGAGGCGGCGGTGCTGCGCGGCAACGCCGCATTGAGTGAGATCGTCCCGGTCGACACGCGAGGTTGGCGTCGCGTGCGTACCGTGCTCTCGATCGCGGAGGCAACCGGCGCGCTGGTCGCGCTCGGACGTCACCTGCGCGCTTCTCGGTTCGATGTGGCGATCGATCTTCAGGGGCTGGTCAAGAGCGGCGTGCTCACCGCCGCGACACGGGCGCCGCTCCGGATCGGTTTCGTGGCGGCGCACTGTCGCGAATCCGCGAGCACGCTCTTCACGAACCAGCGCGTGTCGCCGGCGGCATCGGCGCGGCACATCGTCGACCGGTACCTTTCGCTCGTGGAGCCGCTCGGGGTGCGCCCGCGCACGGTCGAGTTCCCGCTGCCGACCGACGGTGTGGCCGAGGCGCGCATCGACGAGTTTCTGGCCCGGGCCGGCCTCAAGCCTCGGGATCGACTCGTCGTCCTCAACCCCGGCGCCGGCCGGCCTGACAAGCGCTGGCCCATCGCGCATTTCCAGGGGCTGGCGCGCCGGCTTGTCGACGACGCGGGCGCCGCCGTGCTCGTCATCTGGGGACCGAACGAGCTCGGTGAGGCGCGCGCGATCGTGGACACGGACCCGGCCGGTCGCGCGCGGTTGGCGCCACCGACGAACCTCGACGAGCTCCTGGCGGTGCTCCGCCGCGCGAGCGTCGTCGTGGCCGGCGACACCGGACCTCTGCACCTGGCGGCGGCGCTCGGCACGCCGTGCGTCGGGCTCTACGGCCCGACGTCGGCCGAGCGCAACGGGCCGTACGGGCAGGCGCATCGGGCGCATGCGGCTCCCGATGGCACCATGGCATCGCTCGGTGTCGAGCCCGTCTTCCGATCCGTCGCGGAGATTCTCCCTCGGTGACGCGACCGCGTCTGTCGGTCGTCGTCGTCACGCTGAATGAGGAGGAGCGGCTGCGCTCGTGCCTGGAGAGCGTGGCGTGGGCGGACGAGCTGATCGTGGTCGACGCCGAGTCGCAGGACAAGAGCGTGCAGATCGCGCGTGAGTTCACGGACCGGGTGATCGTGCGGCCCTGGCCCGGCTTCGCCGCGCAGAAGAACTTCGGTCTCGCGGAGGCTGATGGCGACTGGATTCTCTCCCTCGATGCCGACGAACAGGTTTCTCCCGAGCTGCGCGACGAGATCACCCGCGTGCTCGCGGCGGACGGGCCCCACGACGGCTACCGTGCGCCACGCCGCAACATCTTCTGGGGTCAGTGGATCCGCCACGGCGGCCTCTGGCCCGACTGGCAGCTCCGGCTCTTCAAACGAGGCCGCGCGTGGTTCGGCGAGCGCGCCGTGCACGAGTCGGTCGCGGTAACGGGCAGCGTCGGCCGCCTGGAGGCGCCACTCGTCCACCGGAGCTACCGTGACGTGTCGGATTTCCTCGCGCGCGCCGACCGCTACTCGACGCTCGCTGCCGAGGAGTGGGTGAGGCGTGGCACGCGCGTGCGGGCGAGCGACCTCCTCCTGCGGCCCGCGGGCCGGTTCCTGTCCATGTACGTGCTCAAGGGCGGCTGCCTCGACGGGCGACGAGGCTTCCTTCTGGCGACGCTCTATGCGTACTATGTGTTCATCCGCTCCGCGAAGGCGTGGGAGCTGAGGGAGAAAGACCGCCACTGATGGCGACACCGGCGAAGGAGCGCGTGCTGTCGGGGATGCGGCCGAGCGGCAAGTTGCACCTGGGCAACTACCTGGGCGCTCTGGCCAACTGGGTGAAGCTGCAGGACGAGTTGGACTGCTACTACTTCGTCGCCGACTGGCACGCGCTCACCGATGACCTGGACACGTCGGACGTTCCGGGCCACACCGTCGAGATGCTCGCAGACTGGCTCGGGGCGGGACTCGATCCCGAGCGGGCCACGCTCTTCATCCAGTCGCTCGTGCCCGAGCACGCGGAGCTGCACCTGCTGTTCTCGATGACCACTCCGGTGACCTGGCTCGAGCGCGTGCCGACCTACCGCGAGCGCATCGAGCAGCAACATCTGGAGTCGCCCTCCTACGGGCTGCTCGGGTACCCGCTGCTGCAGTCCGCGGACATCTTGATGTACAAGCCTCGGTGGGTGCCGGTCGGCATCGATCAGGTGCCCCACGTGGAGCTGACCCGGGAGGTGGCACGGCGATTCAACAACACGTTCGGCGACGTGTTCCCGGAGCCGGAGGTGAAGTTGACCGAGATCCCCAAGGTGCCGGGCACCGACGGACGGAAGATGTCGAAGTCGTACAACAATACGATCGATCTCGCCGACGACGCGGAGACGATCGCCCGCAAGGTCCGGCCGATGGTGACGGATCCTGCGCGCAAGCGACGCACCGACCCGGGCAACCCGGACATCTGCCCGGTGTTCGACCTGCACAAGATCTTCACACCGCCGGCCGATCGCGAGTGGGCCGCGACCGGATGTCGGACGGCGGGGATCGGATGCCTCGACTGCAAGGACGTGCTGCTCAAGCACATGCTCCCGCCGCTGGCGGCGATCCGGGAGCGCCGGCAGGGCTTCGCGGAGAAGCCCGCCAGGATCGTCGAGATCCTGCACGAAGGCTCGCGGCGTGCGCGCAGCGTCGCCCAGGCCACGATGGCAGACGTCCGCGCAGCGGTCCATCTGACTCCATGAGTATCGACGAACCGAACGTTCTCGTCCCCTCGCGCGACCTCACCCTTCGCGTGGGGAGCTTCGAAGGCCCCTTCGACCTGCTTCTGCACCTCTGCCGCACGAACGAGATCGATCTGGCGGCCTTTCCGGTGCGTGTCATCACCGACCAGTACCTCGCTCACCTCGAGTCGATGGAATTCCGGGACCTCGAAGCGGCCGGCGCGTATCTGGTCATCGCCGCGACGCTGATCTACCTCAAGTCGAAGCTCCTGGTGCCACCCGACGAGATGCAGGATGAGCAGCTCGACGAGGATGGTCTGTCGCTGCGCCTCGAGCTCGAGGCGCGCTTGCGCGAGTACGCGCGGGTCAAGGCGCGGGGCGAGTGGCTCGCCTCGCGGGAGGCCGAGCAGAGCCTGATCTGGGGCCGTCCGGGGAGCACGCTGCCGCCGCCCGAGGAGGTGCCGCTCGAGGATCTCAGTGTGCACCTGCTCGAGCGGACCCTGCGAAGGCTGATCGAGGACCAGGGGCGGCAGCGCCCGCGCGAGGTCGAGCCGAACCCGCCGTCGGTGCTCGAGCGGATGACGATGATTCTCTCGGTTCTCCGCGACACCTGGTCGCTGCTCTTCTCGTCGCTCACGGCGGGTGATCGGCGGCGCTCCGAGATCGTGGTGTCGCTTCTCGCGGTGCTCGAGCTGGTCCGCCTGGGTCGGATCAAGACGCAACAGACGGAGCTCTTCGGAGAGATTGTGATCGAACGCCAGACGGCGGTACCGAATGGGGAGCCCACCCGTGCCGACTCCAACTGACGTCGTCGAAGCGCTTCTGTTCGCGTCCGATACGCCACTGGAAGCCGAGCGCATTCGCGAGGTGCTGGACCTCGCCGATGTCCACGAGGCGCGTCGACTCATCGACGAGCTCCGGGCGCGCTACGAGGCCTCCAGCCAGGGCCTCCAGATCGTCGAGGTCGGCGGCGGGTACCGGATGGTCACCCGCTCCGAGGTCGCCCCGTGGCTCGTGCGGCTGGCCCGCGCCCGAACGCGCACGCGCCTGTCGCGCCCGGCTCTCGAGGCCCTGACGATCATCGCCTACAAGCAGCCCGTGTCGCGTCCCGAGATCGACGCGGTCCGCGGCGTGAACTCCGAGGCGGTGCTCGACAATCTCCTGGAGCGTCGGCTCGTCCGCATCACCGGCCGCAAGGAGGCGCCCGGCCGGCCGTATCTCTTCGAGACGACCCGCGAGTTCCTGGTCGCCTTCGGCCTGCGGGACCTCGGCGATCTGCCGAAGGTCGAGGGCGAGCTGGTCATTCCGGAGCCGGCGGGTGTCGCCGAGCATGGCGAAGCTGAGACTCAACAAGATCCTGGCCCAGGCGGGTCTGACCTCGCGACGGGGCGGTGACCGCCTAATCGTCGACGGCCACGTGGCCGTCAACGGTGTCGTCACGCCGAGTCCCGCCACCCTGGCCGATCCCGTGCTGGATGAGATCACGGTCGACGGACGGCCCCTGCCGCCGGCCGAGGCGAAGCGGTACGTGCTCCTCAACAAGCCGCGCGGCTACGTCACGTCCCTCAGCGACCCGCAGGGCCGGCCGGTCGTCGCGGACCTCGTGGCGCGGGAGGTCCGCCTGTATCCGGTGGGCCGCCTCGACTGGGACGTGGAGGGTGCGCTCCTGCTCACGAACGACGGGCCCCTCACGCACCGGCTCCTCCATCCCCGCTACGCCCTACCGCGCGTCTACGAGGCCCGCGTGGAGGGGACCGTTCCGCGAAGTGCGCTCGAGCGCTGGCGGCGCGGCGTCACGCTGGACGACGGGCCGGCGAGGCCACTGGCCATCGAGCTCTCCCGCGCCGGAACGCGGGAGAGCCACGTGCGGCTGACGTTCGCGGAAGGGCGCAAGCATGAGGTCAAGCGCTTCTGTGAAGCCCTGGGCCATCGTGTGCTCGAGCTCCGGAGGGTCGCGTTTGGGCCGGTCGCCCTCGGGGCGCTTCGCCCGGGCGAATCGAGATCGTTGACTGCGAGAGAGGTGAGCGCGCTGCGGGCGGCCGTCGCGGCGCCGCGCGGGGGCTGACTTGCTCTTGGGTAGGCCGCGGCCTATAATGCGCGGTACCCCAAGAGCCCGGCAGTAGTGGGAGTCCCTATGAACCTGGACGATTGGCGTTCCAGGATCAATGACCTCGACAACCGAATCCTCCAACTCCTCAACCAACGCGCCGAGGCCGCCCTCCAGATCGGAGACCTCAAACGAAGGCAGGATGCGCCGCTGTATGCGCCGGAGCGTGAGGCGGAGATCCTCCGGCGTTTGACCGCGGGCGCCGGGCCGCTCCCGGTGGAGGCCATCGGTGCCATCTGGCGCGAGATCCTCTCCGGGTGTCGCGCCCTCGAGTCTGCGCTGACTGTCGCCTATCTCGGGCCGCAAGCCACCTTCACGCATCAGGCTGCGCTCCAGCGCTTCGGCGCGTCCGTGAGCTATCGGCCGTCGCGTTCCACCTCCGAGGTGTTCGATGAGGTCGAGCGGCGGCGGGCCGACTTCGGCGTGGTGCCGGTGGAAAACAGCACCGAGGGTGCCGTCAACGTCACGCTCGACCGTCTGATCGACTCGGACGTGGTCATCTGCGGCGAGCTGCGTCTGGACATCTCCCAGCAGCTCCTGTCGCGCGCGGGTGAGCTCTCGGAGGTCAAGCGCGTGCTGTCGCACCCGCAGGGGCTGGCGCAGTGCCGCGGGTGGCTCGCCGAGCACCTGCCCGAGGTTCCCACCGAGGAGGTGCTGTCGACGGCCCTCGCCGCCGAGATCGCGGCCGGTGATGCCACGATCGCCGCGATCGCCTCTGCGCTCGCGGGCGAGCTCTATGGCGTGCCGATTCTGAGGGCACGTGTGGAGGACAACCCCCACAACTCGACCCGCTTCCTGGTCGTGGGCCACCATCCGAGCGGCCCGACGGAACACGACAAGACGTCGATCCTCTTCGCGATGCGCAATGAGCCGGGTACGCTCCACCGGATCCTCGAGCCGCTGGCACGGCTCGGGATCAATCTCACGAAGATCGAATCGCGTCCGGCCAAGCAGCGGCCCTGGGAGTACGTGATCTTCGTGGACCTCGAGGGCCATCGCGCTACCCCCCACGTCTCGTCGGCACTGCGCGAGATCGGGGAGCGGACCCTGTTCCTGAAGGTCCTCGGGTCGTACCCGGCCCTCTAAAGGAGAGAGCATGCCAACGCAGTGGGAGTCGCTGGCGAACGAACACATCCTGGGCATCGCGCCCTACGAGCCCGGGAAGCCGATCGAGGAGCTCGAACGAGAGCTCATGATCCACAACCCGATCAAGCTCGCGTCGAACGAGAATCCCCTGCCGCCGTCCGACCGCGTCCAGAAGGCGATCATCGCGGCGTTGAGCTCCCTCGATCGGTATCCGGACGGGAGCGGCTTCTACCTCCGGCAGGCGCTGGCCAAGAAGCACGGCGTGATGCCCGATCAGGTCGTGCTCGGCAACGGCTCGAACGAGCTCATCGAGCTGCTGGTCCGCTCCTTCCTGCGTCCGGGTGACGAGGCGGTGGTGCCCCATCCGTCGTTCGTCGTCTACCCGATGATCGTCCAGGCCGCGGGCGGCGTGCGCGTGATGGTGATGCTGAAGGACTTCCGGCTGGATCTCGACGCCATGGCGCGGGCGATCACGCCGATGACGAAGATTGTGTTCGTGGCGAACCCGAACAACCCGACCGCCACGATCGTCACGAGAGACGAGGTCGAGCACTTCATGTCCCGGGTTCCCGAGCGTACGATCGTCGTGTTCGACGAGGCGTACATCGAGTTCGCGATGGGTCCCGACTTCCCCGATACCCTCTCGTACGTCAAGCAGGGGAGGAAGCTCGTCGTCCTCCGCACCTTCTCGAAGGCCGCGAGTCTCGCCGGGCTGCGCATGGGGTATGGCATCGCCGACGCGGATGCGATCGCCTTGATGAACAGAATCCGCCAGCCGTTCAACGTAAACTCGCTGGCACAGGTCGCCGCCCTCGCGGCCCTCGACGACGAGGCGCACACTCTCGAGTGCGTCCGGATGATCGAGGCCGGCCGGCACTTCCTCTATGACGAGTTCAAGCGCATCGGGCTCCAGTATGTGCCGTCGCGCGCGAACTTCATCCTGGTCGATGTCGGCCGCAACGCCGCCGACATCTACCAGAACCAGGGCGTGATCGTGCGCCCGATGACGCCCTTCGGACTGGAGACCGCGCTGCGGATCACCGTCGGCACCCCGGAGGAGAACCGCAAGCTCGTGAAGGCGCTCCGCGTGGTTCTCGGGAAGACCTCCGAGTGATCCAGGAACTCGCGATCGTCGGCGTCGGCCTGCTGGGCGGCTCCGTGGCGAAAGCGGTGCGGGCCGGCGGGCTGGCCCGCCGGGTCGTCGGCGTCGGGCGCGATACCTCTCGGCTCCGACCGGCGCTGGAGGACGGGACGCTCGACGCGGCGACGACGGATCTCGACACGGGCGTGCGCAAGGCGGACTTCGTCCTGCTGGCGGCGCCGGTGCTGGCGATCGAAGGGTTGCTCGAGCGGGTGTGGCGCGCGGCGCCCGAGGGCACGGTCATCACCGATGTGGGATCAACGAAGCGCAACATCGTACGCGCGGCCGAGCGGCTCGCCGCCGCGCGGCCACTGACCTTCGTGGGCAGCCACCCGCTCGCGGGCTCGGAGCAGAGCGGCTACCGCGCGGCCCGCGCCGATCTGTTCCGTGGGGCCACGGTCGTCGTGACGCCGACGGACCGGACCGAGCTCGCCGCGCTCAAGCGGGCCACGGAGTTCTGGGAGGCGCTGGGCGCTCGCGTGAGCTCGCTGGATCCCGAGACGCATGACCGCGCCGTGGCGGCGATCAGCCACCTGCCGCACCTGATCGCGTGCGCCCTGGTCGACGGCGCGGGCCGCGTCGAGCCGTCCGCGCTCGACCTGGCGGCTCGCGGATTTCGGGATACCACGCGCATCGCGGCCGGTGATCCGGAAATGTGGACCGAAATCTTCCTGGCGAACCGCGATGCGCTGTCGGCGAGCGTCGAGAGCTTCCAGCAGGCTCTCGCCGACCTCCAGCGCGTCATCGACGCCGGCGCGCCCGAGGCGCTGCGGGCGGCGCTGGCGCGGATCAAGGCGACGCGCGAGGCTTTGCGATGAAGTTCCGCGTGCGTCCGGTGCCGCGGCTCTCCGGCTCGGCCGAAGTGCCAGGCGACAAGTCCGTCTCGCATCGCGCCGCGCTGCTGGGGGCGCTCGCGGACGGGGCCACGGAGATCCACGGCTACCTCGAGGCGGAAGATTGCCTTCGGACGATCACGGCAGTCCAGGCCATGGGCGCCGTGGTGACGCGTAAGGGGCCGGGCCACTATCGGATCGACGGCGCCGGTCGGCATGGGCTGCGCGAGCCCGGCGACGTGATCGACTGTGGCAACTCGGGCACCGCGGCCCGCCTGTTGCTCGGCGTCCTCGCGGGCCAGCCCTTCTGGGTGATGCTCACGGGCGACGAATCCCTGCGGGGCCGTCCGATGGGGCGCGTCGCCGAGCCGTTGCGCCGGATGGGCGCCGCAATCGTCGGCCGGTCCGGCGGGAGCAAGCTGCCGCTGGCGGTGAAGGGGACGCGACCGCTCCGAGCGATCACCCACGACTCACCCGTCGCGTCGGCCCAGGTCAAATCGGCGGTCCTGCTGGCGGGGCTGTACGCCGACGGCCCGGTGTCGGTCACCGAGCCCGCGCCGTCACGCGACCACTCCGAGCGGATGCTTCGACAGTTCGGCGCGCAGCTCGTGACCGGCGAGCGGTCCGTCACGCTGACGCCCGGCGATCTGCGCGGCACGACCGTCGCGGTGCCCGGCGACATCTCGTCGGCCGCCTTTCTGCTCGTCGCGGCGACGATGATCGGCGACCCCGGGGTGACGATCCATCGGGTGGGTGTGAACCCGACTCGCACCGGGGTGCTCGATGTCCTCGAGGCGATGAGCGCGCGCCTCCGGATCGAGCCCGCGCCGACCATCGACGAAGCGGAGCCGGTGGCCGATCTCCGGGCGTCGGCGTCGGAGCTCAAGGCGACCTCGATCGGCGGTGCGCTCATTCCGCGACTCATCGACGAGATCCCGGTGCTCGCGGTCGCGGCCGCATGCGCCCGCGGCGTCACCACGATCCGCGATGCCGCGGAGCTCAGGGTGAAGGAGTCCGATCGGATTGCGGCCCTCGCGCGAGAGCTCGACAAGATGGGAGTCGGCGTCCAGGAGCGGCCCGACGGGATGACAATCGCGGGGCCCCAGCGGTTCCGCGGCGCGCGCGTGACGAGTGGCGGCGATCATCGCGTCGCGATGGCGCTCGCCATCGCCGGCCTCGTCGCCGAGGGCGAAACGGTCATCGAGGATACGGCGTGCGTCGCGACGTCGTTTCCTCAGTTCGCGGCCACGCTCAATACGCTGGCGGGAACGCCCGTGGTTCTGGTGGAAGACTGATGGCACGCCGGGAGCCGGTGATCACGATCGATGGGCCTGCGGGCGCGGGAAAGAGCACGGCAGCCCGACTCTTGGCCGAGCGCCTCGGCTACACGCTGGTGCCCACCGGCGCGATGTACCGCGCCCTGGCGCTGAGCGTCATGCGGGCGGGGGTCCCTGCCCGAGAAGGGCCGGAGCTCCGGGACCATCTGGCAGCGCGCTCGATCGTGGTGGCGGCCGGGCACGTCTTTCTCGACGGCGACGACGTGACCGAACCCATCCGGAGCCGGGAGGTGGCCCAGGTCACGTCGGACATCACGACGCTCGCGTCGGTGCGCGCGAAGGTCACGCCGCTGCAGCGGCAGCTGGCGGCCACGGGTCGTGTCGTCCTCGAGGGGCGGGACACCGGAACGGTCGTGTGCCCTGACGCCGAGGTGAAGTTCTTCCTGACCGCCTCGCTCGGGGCGCGGGCCCGGCGCCGACAAGCCGAGCTGGCGGCCGCCGGGACGCCGGTTATGCTGGACGCGATCACGGCCGAGCTGCGCGCGCGGGACACGCAGGATGAGACACGCGAGCTGGCCCCGCTCCGGCGGGCGCCGGACGCGATCGAGCTCGACACGTCCGACCTCACGGCCGAGCAAGTCGTGGAGCGACTGCTCGCGACGATCGCGCGGCACCGTGGCGGCGTCGAGCCGCGGGTCGCCGCGCCACCGCGCCGGGGCGTGTTCTACGGCGGCTGCAGAGCGGTGGCCGTTGCGGTCATGCGCGCGCTGTTCCGGCTCGAGTCCAGCGGACGCGACAACGTCCCCGCGCGCGGACCGGTGCTGTTGGTCGCCAACCACTCGAGCGTGCTCGATCCGGCGCTGATCGGCGGCGCCGTGGCGCGGCAGCTCAGCTATCTGGCCAAGGCCGAGCTGTTCCGGATCCCCGTGTTCGGCGCGCTGATCCGGCGGCTCAACGCGCGTCCGATCCGGCGCGAAGGGGCGGATCCGGGGGCGCTGCGGACCGCCATGCGAGTCCTCGACGAGGGCGGCGCGCTGTTGATCTTTCCGGAGGGCACGCGCGGTGAAGAGGGCGTCATCCGGCCGGCCAAACCGGGGGCCGGCATGCTGGCGGTGTTGAGCGGGGCGTCCGTCGTCCCCGTGTATGTGAGAGGCTCCGGGCGGGCGTGGCCGAGGGGTCGAAGCTTGCCGCGGCCGGCGAAGGTGACGGTCACGTTCGGCAAACCCCTCAGATTCGAGGTCGAGCGCGGAGCCGATCGCAAGCAGCACTACGAGGTTGCCAGCCGCGAGATGATGGCAGCGATCGCGCGGCTCCAGGACAATAGCACGGACGGCGCTGGCAAGCGCTGGTCCGCGTCGTACGCGGTTGGAAGCAAATAGGGGGAAGCAAATAAAATGACGGGAGGAACGGGTGGCATGAAGAAGGACGAACCACGGCAGTACCTCGGCGCACCGCGCGAGGAGGGCGGAGAGGCGGCCGAGGAGCGCATGGAGGACTGGTATCACAACGGCGTGACCGAGTTCGAGGAAGGAGAGGTCGTCCGCGGCCGCGTGGTCCACGTCGGCTCCAGCGAGGTCCTCGTCGACGTCGGCTACAAGAGCGAAGGGGCGATCCCGATCGAGGAATTCCACCGGCACGGCACCCTGCCGAAGGTCGGCGAAGAGATCGAGGTGTACCTCGAAGCCAAAGAGGACTCCGAGGGGCTCATCGTTCTCTCCAAGGACAAGGCCGACAAGATCAAGGTCTGGGACGCGATCACCCAGGCCTACGAGAAGGGCGCGCCGGTGGAAGGCCGAGTGGTCGAGGTCGTCAAGGGCGGCCTCGCGGTCGACGTCGGGGTCAAGGCGTTCCTGCCGGGATCCCAGGTGGACCTGCGCCCGGTGAAGAATCTGGCCTCCATGGTCGGCCAGATGATTCGGTCCAAGGTCATCAAGCTCAACCGACGCCGCGGCAACGTCGTGCTCTCGCGCCGCTCGGTCCTCGAGGAGGAGCGCGAGGAGAAGAAGAAGCACACGCTCCAGGTGCTGGCCGAGGGCATGGCGCTCACGGGCACTGTCAAGAACATCACGGACTATGGTGCGTTCATCGACCTCGGCGGGATCGACGGGCTCCTGCACGTGACCGACATGAGCTGGGGCCGCGTCGGCCACCCCTCGGAGATCTTCCAGGTCGGCGACCATGTCGAGGTCGTGGTCCTCCACTTCGACCGCGAAACGGGCCGCGTGTCGCTCGGCTACAAGCAGAAGTCGTCGGACCCCTGGGAGCGCGTTGAGAAGACGTACGCGGCCGGTACCAAGACGCGGGGCAAGGTCGTGAGCCTCACCAACTACGGAGCGTTCATCGAGCTCGAGCCCGGCGTGGAGGGCCTCGTCCACGTGTCCGAGATGTCCTGGACGCGGCGCGTGCGACACCCCTCCAAGCTCGTCAACGTGGGCGACGAGGTCGAAGTGATCGTGCTCGACGTCAACCGCGCCGCCAAGCGGATCTCGCTCGGCATGAAGCAGGTGGAGCCCGATCCCTGGGCGACGATCGAGGAGCGCTACCGGCCCGGCGCGCGGGCGATCGGGCGCGTACGGAACCTCACCGATTTCGGCGCGTTCGTCGAGCTCGAACCGGGGGTCGATGGACTCCTGCACATCTCGGACATGTCCTGGACCCGGAACGTGGGTCACCCCTCGGAGATCCTCAAGAAGGGGCAGGAACTCGAGACTCAGATCCTGAACCTCGACCGTGAGAACAAGCGCATCTCGCTCGGGCTCAAGCAGGTCCAGCCCGATCCGTGGACCACGGTCGCGCAGCGCTACCCCATGGGCTCGCGGGTCACCGGGAAGATCGTCCGCCTCACCGACTTCGGCGCGTTCGTTGAGCTGGAGCCTGGCGTGGACGGGTTGCTCCACATCTCACAGATGTCCAGCCGCCCGATCGGCAGGCCCGACGAGCTGGTCAGCGTCGGCGACGAGCTGACACTGCTGGTCATTCGTGTGGACGCCAACGAGCGGCGCATCGGCCTCTCCCTGAAGGAGCTGGCGCACGCCATCGAGCCGCCGAAGGAGACGGAAGAGCGGGGTGGTGGCCGGCGTGGCCGGCGCGGCAAGCACCGTGACGACTACGAAGACGACGACGAGGAATAGACGGGTCCGTCGACGTACCGTTGTCGCCGCCGCGCTGGCGATCTATCTTGGGGTGGCCGCGCTCTTCGTGGCCGCCCTGTCAGTGCTGCTGGCTCCCGCGGGTGGAGGCGGGCCCCTCTTCGGTGCCCGCGTCGCCGTCGTGGAGCTCGACGGACCCATCGTCGATGTCGATGAGGTCGTCCGTGAACTCCGGGCCCATCGTGACAACCCGCTGGTCAAGGCGGTGGTGATCAGAATCAACAGTCCGGGCGGCGTGGTTGCCCCCACCCAGGAGTTGCACGCGGCCCTCACCCGAGTACGCGAGTCCGGGAAGCCGGTGGTCGCCTCGCTCGGCGCCGTCGCCGCGTCAGGCGGGTACTATGTCGCGGTCGCCGCCGACAAGATCTACGCCCACCCGGGCACCCTCACCGGGTCGATCGGCGTGATCATGCGGCTCGCAAACCTGGACGGCCTCATGAAGAAAGTGGGGGTCGACTTCGTGATCGTGAAGGCCGGCCGGTTCAAGGACCTCGGCAACGTCGCGCGCTCGATGACGCCCGAGGAGCGCCGGATTCTGCAGGTGATGCTCGAGGATGTTCACGCGCAATTCATCGACGCGGTCGCGGCCGGCCGGAAGCTCGACCGCGCGCAGGTCCTCGGCTTCGCCGACGGGCGGATCGTGTCCGGCGCCCAGGCCAAGGCCTTGAACATGGTGGATGCCCTCGGTGGTCTCGAGGAAGCGCTCGACGGCGCCGCGACGCTTTCCGGGCTTTCGAAGCCGCCCAGGGTCATCGGCCCGCGGCGGCGACTTTCGATCATGGATCTTCTGAGGAACCGATTCGATCTCGGGACGTGGATGAGTCTCCCGCCGGGGTTGTCGGTCTTCAAGACGCCTCTTTACCTGATGGACTGAGAGTCTCGGTTGGCGCCCAACGCTCAAGTCTCGTACCAGGATCTTCGTTCCAACGTATCGCCGCAATGGAGGAAGTCCTATTGCTCCCCGGGCTCTCCTGGCGTGTCGCCGGTGGCCAACACGGCGTCGCGGCGACACTTCTGGAGCCCGGCACCGCTGACGAAGAAAGTGGTACGCGGATGACTCCTAACCCCTTACGATGTTTGACATTCTCGTCGGCGTCGTGCTAGCTTACTCTTTGAGTTCGAGCCCGGGTCGCCCCGGAATTTCGACGGGAGTAGACGATGACCAAAGCCGACCTGATAGACGAGATTTCGAAGATCTCGAGCTTGACCAAGAAAGAGACCGAAACAATCGTCAACACGATCTTCGACAACATCACCGATGCGCTGTCGAAGGGCGACAAGGTCGAACTTCGGGGCTTTGGGAGCTTCAGGATCCGTCACCGGAACTCGCGGAAGGGTCGGAATCCGAAGACCGGGTCGAGCGTAGATGTCCCGCAAAAGCGAGTGCCGTTCTTCAAGGTAGGAAAGCGACTGCGCGAGCTCGTCAACGGCTGAGGCTCCTCAAGGCGGTGTGAAACGCCTCTGGGCGCCCTGGCGCATGGCCTACGTCGGCTCCACGAAGACGCCCGGCGGATGCGTGTTCTGCGAAGCCCTCACCGGATCCGATGACAGGAAGAGCTTCGTCCTCGTCCGGCGGGCCCGAGCCTTCCTGATCCTCAATCTGTACCCCTACACGCCCGGTCACCTCATGGCCGTCGTGAACCGCCACGTCGGGACGCTCGCGGAGGTGACGGCGGACGAGATCGCGGACGCCATGGACCTGGTCACCCTGGCGATGTCCATCCTCAGCGTCGAGTACCGGGCCGAGGGCTTTAACGTCGGACTCAATCAGGGCCACGTCGCCGGCGCCGGAATCGTCGATCACCTGCATGTCCATGTCGTCCCCCGGTGGAACGGCGACACCAACTTCATGCCGGTCCTGGGCGACGTGCGTGTTCACCCGGAACCTCTCGAGGCGGCATACGACCGTCTGAAGGGCCGTCTCGTTGGTTGATCGGGCCGACCTTACGCCGATGATGCGGCAGTATCGCAACTTGAAGGCGCGCTATCCCGACCACCTCCTCTTGTTTCGTCTGGGCGACTTTTACGAGACCTTCTTCGAGGACGCCGAGCTCGCCGCCCGGCTGCTCCAGATCACCCTGACGGCACGCCAGGGAGCGCCGATGGCGGGGATTCCCCACCACGCCGCGGACGGCTACATCGCCCGGCTCGTTCACGCTGGCCAGAAGATCGCGGTCTGCGAGCAGCTCGAGGCGCCGGGCCCGACGAAGAAGCTGTTGCGACGCGGCGTCGTGAGGATCATCACCCCGGGTACGCTCACCGACACGGCCTACCTAGAGGGCGCTGCCAACAACTTTCTCCTGGCGGTGGTCGGTGGCCGCGGCGTGACCGGCGTGGCCTTCGTCGACGTGTCGACGGGCGAATTCTGGGCCGGTGAGGACGCCGGCAAGGGGACCGAGGTTCTGGCGTCGGCACTCCTGCGGCGACCAGCCGAGATCGTCCTGCCGGACTCCGTGCGCACCGACACCGCCTTCCTGGCGCGCCTGCAGGCGACGGGGGCGGCGCTGACCTTCTGTGAACCGTCGACCTTCTCGTCCGGCCGCGCCGCCGCCGACCTCTGCGCCCACTTCCGCGTGGAGTCGCTCGCGCCGTTCGGTGTTGCGGATCTGACTGCGGGCCTCGGCGCCGCGGCGGCGGTTCTCGCGTATCTCCGGACAACGCAGGGCGACGCCCTCGGCCATCTGACGCGCCTGATGCGACTGACTCCCGCCGATGCGATGGTGCTGGATGAGACGGCCGTCGTGACGCTCGAGCTCCTGGAGTCGAGCCGGGGAAGCGTCCGCGACTCGCTCTTCGCCGTGCTCGACAAGACCGTCACCCCGATGGGCACACGCCTGCTCCGCCAGTGGCTTCTGCGCCCGCTCCTCGATCCGGGCGCGATCGCCGCGCGCCAGGGGGCGGTCGGCGCCCTGGTCGAGGCGCCTGCGGAGCGAGCGAGTCTCTCAGCACTGCTGCGGCAGATCGGCGACATCGAGCGGCTGACGAGCCGCGCGACCCTCGGCCAGGCCCACGGGCGCGACCTCGTGGGGCTGCGCGCATGCCTGGCGCCGCTCCCCGAGATCCGGCGCGTCGTGGCGGCGATCTCCGCGGAGCCGATCGAGGAGGCGCTCGCGGAGCTCGCGCCACTGGACGACCTCCGCGACTTCCTGGCGGCGGCCCTCGAGGACGAGCCGCCCCTCGGGCTCCACGATGGCGGGCTGATCCGCGAGAGCTGGCACGAGGGGCTCGCCGCGATCGTCCGCGACGCCCGGGAAGCGCGGGCGTGGATCGCGGGGCTCGAGGACAGGGAGCGGGTACGGACCGGCATCCCGAGCCTTCGGGTGCGCTTCAATCGGGTGTTCGGCTACGGTATCGAGGTGACGCACGCCCATGCCGCGCGCGTGCCTGCCGAGTACGTGCGGCGCCAGACGCTTACCGGCGCCGAGCGCTACGTGACACCCGAGCTGAAGGAGTACGAGGCGAAGGCGCTCGGCGCGGACGAGCGGTGCCGCCGGCTCGAGTACGAGCTGTTCGAGGACGTGCGTCGGCGTGTGGCGGCGCGGGCGGAGGAGCTCCTGGTGACCGCCCGGGCGATTGGACGGCTCGATGTGTTCGCGTCCCTGGCGGCGGTCGCGCACGCCCGGGGGCACGTGCGGCCGATCGTCGACCGAGGTGACGCGTTCACCCTCATCGAGGGTCGCCACCCCGTGCTGGAGGCGCGTGCGGGGAGCCCGGTGACGCCGAACGATCTGGCCCTTGACCATGACGCGCGGATCGTCATTCTCACCGGTCCGAACATGTCCGGGAAATCGGTTTATCTGCGGCAGACCGCTCACATCGCGATCATGGCGCAGATCGGCGCCTTCGTCCCCGCGCGGGAGGCGCGGATCGGTGTCGTCGACCGCGTGTTCACGCGGGTCGGCGCGCAGGACAACCTGGCGCACGGCCAGAGTACCTTTCTCGTCGAGATGATCGAGACCGCGACGATTCTGAACAACATCACTCCGCGGAGCCTGGTGCTGCTCGACGAGGTGGGGCGGGGGACGTCGACCTTTGACGGCCTCGCGATCGCGTGGGCAGTGGTGGAGGCGCTGCACGACCGCGGACACGGCGCCAAGGTCCTGTTCGCGACCCACTTCCACGAGCTGACGCGGCTCGCCGGCCGGCTGGGCGGTGTGAGGAATTTCCACGTCGCGGTTCGCGAGTGGAACGACGAGATCGTCTTTCTCCACAAGGTGCAGCCCGGTGGGACCGACCGGAGCTACGGCATTCAGGTCGCGCGGCTGGCGGGGCTGCCTACGCCGGTGATCGCGCGATCCAAGGCCCTCCTGGCCGAGCTCGAGGAGGCCGGTCAGCTGCGAAGCGACGCGAGCGACGCCGTCCAGCTCGGCCTCTTCGCTCCCACGGCGCCCGACCCGCTCCTGGCCGAGCTGGCGAGCCTCGACCTGGCCCACCTCACGCCCCTCGAGGCGCTGAACATCCTGGCGAAGTGGCAGGAAGAACGGAGCCGAGCAGCATCTCTCTCAGGCCACCCTCGGTCCGAGCCGGGCGACGAACGGAGCCACGCTGCACCGGTTTCAGGCCACCCTCGGTCCGAGCCGGGCGACGAACGGAGCCACGCTGCACCGGTTTCAGGCCACCCTCGGTCCGAGCCGGGCTCACGAACCCCGCTACAATGATCAGGAGGCTCCCGGACCACCTCGTCAACAAGATTGCCGCCGGCGAGGTCGTCGAGCGTCCGGCCTCCGCCGTCAAGGAGCTGGTCGAGAACGCGCTGGATGCCGGGGCCCGCACGGTCACGGTCGACCTGCGCGACGGTGGGGCGGCACTCATACGCGTCACCGACGACGGCATCGGCATGACGGCCGAGGAGCTACCGCTCGCGCTCGAGCGTCACGCGACCTCCAAGCTCGAGCGCGACGAGGATCTCGACGCGATCGCGACGCTCGGGTTCCGCGGCGAGGCGCTCGCGGCGATTTGCGCCGTTTCGCACTTCACGCTCACGAGTCGCGCGCGCGGGGCATCCGAGGGCCTGCGCCTGGCCGGCGAGGGCGGCACGGTCAAGCAGCGCCTTGCAGTACCCGCCGATCCCGGCACGAGCGTCGAGGTCCGCGATCTGTTCTTCAACACGCCTGCCCGGCTCAAGTTCCTGAAGTCGCCTCCGACAGAGCTCGCCGCGAGCCTCCGGGCCCTCACCCAGCTCGCGCTCGCGCACCCCGGGGTTCACCTGAGAGTGGCGAACAACGCCCGCGCCGTCCTGACAGCCCCGGCCGCGATCGACCTCCGCCAGCGCGTCGGCGCCGTATGGGCCCACGACGTTGCCGTGCGCCTGCTCGCCGTCGATCGGACGGAGCACGGCGTCAGGGTGCACGGGCTGATCAGCCCGCCCGATCTCAGCCGGGGCAACCGCGAGGAGATCGTCGTGATCGTGAACGGGCGGCCGGTGCGGGACCCCGCGTTGTTCCAGGCGACGCTCGACGCCTACCGACCCCTGCTGCCGCGCGATCGATTTCCCCTCGTGCTGCTCGCGATCACGCTGCGCGAGGCCGACGTGGACGTGAACGTCCATCCGACGAAAGCGTGGGTGCGCTTCCGCCACCCTCGACTGATCTCCGAGATGGTCGCGGCCGCGACCCGCGAATCGCTCCGGCGTCCGGCGGTGATTCCCGGGGTGGACGTTGGTGGCGGGGGAATTCGTCTGGGCGAGCTCTCGCTGAGCGGGGTGGCCGAGCAGACGGCGCTCTTCGGCGAGCCGGGCGCCCTCGAGACGCGGGCGCTTTTCGGGCGGGTGCTCGGCCAGGTGCAGGACACGTTCGTCGTCTCGACCTCCGAGGAGGAGGTGTTTTTCCTCGATCAGCACGTGGCCCACGAGCGGGTGCTGTTCGAGCGTCTCCGATGCGAGATCCTGGAGGGCGTGCCCGCTGCCCAGACGCTGCTCTTTGCCGAGCCGCTCGACCTGCCTCCGGCCGCGTGCGCCCTGCTCGAGCGCTGGCGCGAGCCCCTGGAACGTCTCGGCTTCGCCTTCGAGGGCTTCGGCGGCCCGGCGATCGTCGTCCGCGCGGTCCCGGCGCTCCTCAAGGCCAGCGAGCCGAAGCGGCTGATCGAGGCCGCAGTGGATGAGTTCGCGGGCTCCGGGGCCGGCGCCCCGACGCTCGACCGTGCGCTCGCGTTCGTGGCGTGCCGAGCCGCCGTGAAGGCGAACACGCCGCTCGGCCGTGAGGAGATGGAGCGGTTGGTCGTGGAGCTCGCCGCGACGGAGACGCCGTACTTCTGTCCGCACGGGCGGCCGATCGTCAGCCGGGTCTCGCTCCACGACATCCGGCGCGAGCTCAAGCGCACGTGGTGACGCTCGCGGCGGACAGCCCGGCACCCGGACCGGACGCGGTCGGGGTCGAGACGACCACGCGGCACGCGTGCGCTGGCCCGCGGCGGCTGGGCTCCTTCTGGGCGCGCGGCGTCCGCCGCCCGCGCGACGGGAACGGGTCGCTTCGACCCCGACCGCGTCCGGTCCGGGTGCCGGGCTGTCCGTACATTGGCGTGGGGCCTCGCGGGTGGAACGTCGGGAATTCGGACTGATACACTGGGGCGGATGAGCGAGGACGCGAAGGTTCCCGTTGTCGTGATCGGCGGGCCCACGGGCGTCGGCAAGACCGCTGTGGCGGTGGCGCTCGCCCACGAGGTACCGATCGAAGTGATCAGCGCCGACTCGCGGCAGGTCTATCGCGGCATGGACGCGGCGACCGGGAAGCCGACTCCCGAGGCGCGCCGAGCGGTCGTCCATCACCTCATCGACATCGTGGACCCCGACGACCGATATCAGGCCGCCCGCTTCCGTCACGACGCCGCAGCCGCGATCGAGGCGATCCGGGCTCGCGGGCGCCTGCCCGTCGTCGTAGGCGGCACGGGGCTCTACATCCGGGCGCTCCTGCGGGGGCTGGACCCGGCGCCGCCGGCGGATCCGGCATTCCGGCGCGACCTCGCGGCCCTGGCGGCCAGGGAGGGCCGGCCGGCGCTCCACAGGCGGCTCACCGTCGAGGCGCCCGCGGTGGCGCGGCGGCTTCACCCGAACGACCAGGTGCGCGTGGTGCGCGCACTCGAGGTGGTTCGTGCGGGTGAGACTCTGCTCCCGCGATCAGGCTGGCGGGATGTCGGGCCCTACGCGGTGACGTATTTCGGCCTGACCATGGACCGCAAGGCGCTGGCCCGGCGCCTCGAGTCGCGGGCTGCCGCATTTGTCGCCGCGGGGCTCCAGGTCGAGGTCGAGCGTTTGCTCGAGCGAGGTTTCGACCCCTCGCTGCCCTCGCTCCAGTCGATCGGGTATCGCGAGTTCGCGCAGGTCGCGCGTGCCGCCCTCACGCCGGTCGAGGCCCTGCGCCGCATGCAACGCGACACGGTGCGCTATGCCAAGCGCCAGTGGACCTGGTTCGCGCGCGAGTCCGGCATCGAGTGGATCGACGTCGAGAGAGCCGGAGGTGCGAGCGACACGGCCGACGCGATCGCGTCGAAGCTCGCCCGGGGAGGAGTCCTCGGGTGAGACGTCCGGCGAACGGCGCCCGGAACGGGCAGGAACGCGCTGTCATCGGTGCGTTGCGACGCCCGTCGCAGCGCCGCTGGGAGGTCGACGAGTCGCTGGAGGAGCTGGCGGGACTGGTGGTCGCGGCCGGCGGCACCGTCGTTGGACGCATCACCCAGGAGCGGGCGGCACCGACGCCGGCCCTTTACTTCGGCCGCGGCAAAGTCGAGGAAATCGGTGAGGCCGCCCGCGCGGCGTCTGCCGACCTCTTCGTCTCCGACGACCAGCTCTCGCCGATCCAGGAGCGAAACATTTCGCAGGCGCTCGGCATCAAGGTCATCGACCGGACGGCGCTGATCCTCGACATCTTCGCCCAGCGCGCGCGTACGAGCGAGGGCAAGCTCCAGGTCGAGCTGGCGCAGCTCACCTACCTGCTGCCGCGGCTGATCGGCCAGTGGACTCACCTCGAGCGCCTGGGCGGCGGCATCGGCACGCGGGGACCCGGAGAGACCCAGCTCGAGTCCGACCGGCGCGTGATCCGACGCAAGGTCATGCAGATCCGCCGACAGCTCGAAGGGGTCCAGGTCCATCGACGTCTCCAGCGCCAGGGACGCCGCAAGGCGGGCGTCCCGGTGGTCGCGCTCGTCGGCTACACGAATGCCGGGAAGACGACGCTGCTGAACCGCCTGGCCGGCTCTCGACTCACGGCCGCCGATCAGCTGTTCGTGACGCTGGACCCCGCCGCGCGCCTGGTGCACCCGCAGAGTGGCCGCCAGTTCGTCCTCACCGACACCGTCGGCTTCATCCGCAAGCTCCCGCACGAGCTCGTCGCCGCGTTCCGCGCGACCCTCGAGGAGCTGGCCGACGCCGATGTGCTGCTGCACGTGGTGGACGCGAGCCATCCGGCCATCGAGGAGCACATGCGTGCGGTCGACGACCTCTTGCGCGAGCTCGGCGTCGCCGATCGTCCGATCGTGCTGGCGATGAACAAGATCGACCGGCTGGAGAGCGACCCGACGCCGCTCGTGAACCGGCGTGACGGCATCGCCATCTCCGCGGCCACCGGCGTGGGTTTCGACGGGCTCCTGGCTGCCATCGAACGCGCCCTGCCGCCGGTCGGGAGCCTGACGCTCCGAATTCCGCACGCGGACGGGGCCGCACTGGCGCACTGCTACGAGCGTGGCCGCGTGCTCGCGCGCCGCGACGGCCCCGGGTACGTCGAGCTCGACGTCGATCTTCCGATCGGGCTTCTCCGCGCCCTGGCGCGCTACCGTGTCGCCGAGCCCCAGTCCATCCTCGGGATGATAGACTGAGCGCTCCCCATGGGACTCGCCAACTGGCTGACGCTGCTCCGGATCTTGCTGATCCCGGTGTTCGTGACGCTCCTCGTCTACCGGCGACCCGGCGTGGCGTTGCTCGTTTTCGCGGTCGCCGCATTCACCGACCTGCTCGACGGTTGGGTGGCTCGACGCCACAAAGACGAGAGCACGCTCGGCGCGTTCCTCGATCCGATGGCGGACAAGCTCCTGCTCACCGCGTCGTTCATCACGCTGACCTATCTCAAGGCCCTGCCGTTCTGGATCGCGGCGGTCGTGATCAGCCGCGACGTCATCCTGGTGGTCGGCGCGCTGCTGATCTACATGCTTGGCGGCCGCATCCACCCGCGCCCGACGTGGGCGGGGAAGGCGGCCACGTTCTTCCAGGTGCTCGCGGTGCTGACCGGTCTGCTGGCGCGCTTCTTCCAGATCCAGCTGGCCCCCAGGCCCGTGCTCTGGCTCGCGGCGGCGTTCACGATCATCTCGGGACTGCAATACATCATCCAGGGCATGCGATTTCTCAACGCGCCCCCCGTGGAGCGGGAGGACTCTCCTGAAGACGCCCTCTACCGTTGATCGGACCGGCGTGACCGTGGCCGCGGTCAGGCCGAGGTCGCCGGCAGCCGCGGCAGGCCTCGCCAGCGGTGACCGGATCGTGGCGGTCAACGGCCACCGGCTCCGGGACGTGATCGACTTTCACTTTCACGCCGGCGACGAGCGACTGGAGCTGTCCGTCGAGCGGGAGGGCATCGTCACCTTGCGGCGGCTCGACCGCCGCGGGGCCGATCTCGGGCTTGAACTGGCGGCCCCGCGCCCCGGTGACATCGCGACCTGCGCGAACAAGTGCGTCTTTTGTTTCATCCACCAGCTCCCGAAAGGCATGCGCAAGAGCCTCTACGTGAAGGACGACGACTTCCGGCTATCGTTCCTGCACGGGAACTACATCACGCTCAGCGACCTCGACGAGGGCTCGTTCGAGCGCATCATCGAGCAGCGCCTCTCGCCATTGTATATCTCGGTCCACGCCACGGACCCGGAGCTGCGGCACGCGCTTCTCGGCCGGCCGCGGCACTCAGCTGAAATCCTTCCGCGGCTCGAGCGGCTCGCAAAGGCCGGGATCCGGATGCACGCGCAGATCGTTCTGTGCCCGGGTCTCAACGACGGTCTCCATCTGGAGCGAACGGTGTTCGAGCTGGTGCCGCTCCATCCTCGAATCGTGACGACCGCGATCGTGCCGGTCGGGCTGACACGGTATCGAGAACGGCTTCCGGCGCTCCGGAGCCTGGCGCCGGCCGAAGCGCGGGCGCTGGTGGCGACCACCGAGCGGTGGCAGCAGCGGTGGCTCGCCGAGCTCGGCAGTCGATTCGTGTTCCTTGCCGACGAGATCTATCTGCTCGCCGGTCTGACGCTACCGCCGGCGGCAGTGTACGAGGGCTTTCCGATCGCCGAGGACGGCATCGGCCTCGTGCGACGGTTCGAAGACGGTTTCGCCCGCACGGTCGGCCGGAGGCGAGCATCCACGCCCGGCGGCGCCTTACCATTGTGACGGGCGAGATGTTCGCCCAGCGTCTGGCCTCGCTGCTCATCCACGCCGGCTTCGATCCAGCGATGGCTCGCGTCGCCGCTGTCCCCAACGACTTTTTCGGCCCGGCGATCGGCGTGGCGGGTCTCTTGACCGGGCGCGACATTCAACGTCACCTGGCGACGCGGCCGGACCTCGGCCGGGCCGTGCTGGTGCCGGCCGTGGCGCTGCACGACATCGACGGTGTCTTCCTGGACGATGCAACTCCCGCCGACCTGGCACGCGACCTCGGGGTGCCGGTGAAGGTGGTCCCGCCGACACCGGGCGCACTCCTCAAGGCGATTCGCGACGCCTGACTCGGATGGTGCGGTGGTCGTGCGAGCCGCAGGCCGTCGCGGGGCTGGGGCCCCGCCGGCTGAGGCGAGCCTATTGATGGTCGTGCGTTTCGCAAGCGGTCGCGGTAAAAAGAAATGATCCGCCCGATCATCGCCATCGTCGGTCGTCCGAACGTCGGCAAGTCTACCCTCTTCAACCGTCTGGTCGGCCGGCGTCAGGCGCTCGTCCGCGACACGCCCGGCGTGACGCGGGACCGGCTCTACGGACGCGTCAGCTTCGAGCGCTGGCAAGCCACGGTGATCGACACGGGTGGGTTCGATCCGTCGTCCGAGGAGCCCCTGATCGAAGGCGTGCGCCGCCAGATACTCACTGCCGTCGACGAGGCGGACCTCGTCCTGTTCGTGGTCGACGCGCGGGAGGGCGCCACCGCGCTCGACCTCGAGATCACGCGGATCCTCCGACGCGCGGGTCGGGTCGTGGTGCTGGCGGCGAACAAGGTCGACGTCGGAGCGCAGGAGAGCGCGCTGGCGGATCTCTACCGACTGGGATTCGGGGATCCGGTTCCCGTCTCGGCCGAGCACGGGCGAGGCGTCGCGGAGCTGCTCGAGGTGCTGCGCGCACGCGTGCCGACGCCCCCGGCGCCCGCCGTGAAGCCGGCGGCGCCCGTCCACGTCGCCGTCGTGGGACGTCCGAACGTCGGCAAGTCTTCGCTCGTGAACGCGATGATCGGGGCCGAGCGTGTGCTCGTCCACGAGGCGCCCGGAACGACGCGCGACGCCGTCGACACGACCCTCGTGTACGAGGGGCGCACGTACGTGCTCGTGGACACCGCGGGCATCCGGCGAAAAGGGCGGGTGCAGGAGCCGCTCGAGAAGCTCGCGGTCGTCATGGCGCTCAAGAGCCTCGAGCGTTGCCAGGTGGCGCTCGTGGTGCTCGACGCCTCGGAGGGCGTCGCAGCCCAGGACGCGCACATCGCTGGTTACGCCAACGAGGCTGGCCGGGCCGCCGTCCTTGTCGTCAACAAGTGGGACCTGGCGCCCCGAGGACTGATCCGGAAGGCGGAGGTCATGGAGCAGATCCGCGACCGGTTGCCGTTCCTCGACTACGCGCCGGTGTGCTTCACGTCGGCCACGCGAGCCGAGGGAATTCCCGAGCTCTTCGATACGATCGACCAGGTGGCGGCGGAGGCCCGGCGGCGAATTCCCGGCGGCGCTGTGACGGAGGCCTTGCGGGCGGCGATCGCCCGGCGCCCGGCGTCAATGCGCGGCGCCGCGCTGACGATCCAGTCCGCCTCGCAGGTGGCCATCCAGCCGCCCACGTTCGCGCTTCGAGTGAACCGGCCGGACGACATCCACTTCTCCTACGAACGCTACCTCGTGAAGTCCCTCCGTCACGCCTTCGGGCTTGCGGGATCTCCGATCCGGCTATCGCTCCGAAAGGCGACGACGTCGCGCACACGCGCGACCCGCGTGCGCCGGTGAAGCTCGGAGGGTGGTGGACGACCCCCCTGTTGGGGCGGCTCCTCCTGGCCCTCGTGCTCGTGGCCGGCGCGATCGTGGTGTGGTCGAGCCCGCGCCATCGCGCCTTCTACTTCAGCGAGGCTCCGCCGCCTGGCGAGCAGGGCGGCGCACACCCCTCGCGACCGGCGTTCGGGCCCGCGGCGCCTGGAGGCCTCGCGGCCGCAGGCTCCGCCGTGCCCTCGGTCGCACCAGGGCGCGGCCCGTCGCTTCCGGACGCCGCGGACCGTATCCAGTTGCGCGTCGCCGACCCCGTGCCGTCCCGGCTCCCGGCCGAAGGCGTTCCGTCTGGCTGGGCGGCGAAGGAGTTCACGGGCCGGGCGTCGGTCGAGCTCGTCCGCGACGGGGGGCGCCTTGCCCTCAAGCTCAGAAGCGAGCAATCATCGTTCGCCCTCTACCGTGACGTCGTCGTCGATCTCAACGAGTTCCGGTTCCTCTCGTGGTCCTGGAAGGTCGTCCTCCTGCCGGCCGAGGGAGATGTGCGCGAGCGCGCGCGGGACGACCAGGCCGCGCAGCTGTACGTGATCTTCCCGCGCTGGCCGTCGCCCCTCACGAACAGCGACGTGATCGGCTACGTCTGGGACAGCCGCGCTCCGGTCGGCGCTCGAGTCACGAGCACGAAGGCCGGAAACGTCAAGATCATCGTCGTCGCGTCCGGGAGGAGCCCGCGCGATATCTGGCGCGTCGAGCACCGTAACGTCGCCCAGGACTACGCCGCACTCTTCGGTCGGCACCCTCCCCGGGTGGGCCGAGTCGCCATCATGATCGACACCAACGACACCGGGGGAGCCGCCGAGGCCCTCGTCGGCGACATCGTCTTCGCCAGGAGGCCCGCCGAAAGCATGGAAATCCCAACGTCTATGCTAAGATGACGCGCATGGCGGATCCTGAGCGACGGCGCGGCGAGCTCGATGACGACGAAGCGCGTTTCGAGGACGAAGGGCGGCGGTCGATTTTTTCTGCGCTCTGGTTCCGCACGATCCTCGTGGTAGTCGTTCTCGGCGTGGTGGCCGCCGTCGCAGTTCCCTACGTCCTCGAGCTCGCGAACGAGCCACCTCCAAAGCCGACGATCGTCACGAGACCCGAGCCGCTGGCACCCGCACCCGTCGCGCCGCCGCCCGCGACCACGCCGGCCCCATCGCCGTCTGCAGAGAAGCCGCCCGTCGTAGAGAAACCACCCGTGGCGGAGAGGCCCGCGCCGTCGCCGATGTCCGAATCCGAGAAGCCCGCGGCGGCGAAGAAGGCGGACGCGAGCAAGAGCGCCGTCGCGAAGGACCCAGCGGCGCCGCGTTCGACGAAAGCGGCGGCGGCGAAGGTCGCCACGGCACCGGGCGGTGCGTACTTCGTTCAGGTCGGAGCCTTCAAGAGTCAAGAGACGGCCAAGCGGCTCGCGACGCGAGCCGCGCGGCATCGCCGCGCGCCGGCGCCGCCCCGGCGGGAAGCGACAGGTACGACGTGTACGTGACGGGCGGCGCGCCCGGCGACATCACCGCGAAGCTCGCCGCGAAGGGACTCAGCGCCGAGCCGTCCAGCGGCGGTGTGGTCGTGAAGCCGAGTCTTCCGTTGCGCGACGCGGTCGCGCTCTCCAAGGATCTCGCCGTCGACGGGCTCAAGGTGCAGGTGCGGCGCGCGGGCGCCTCCGCGCCGGCGCCGTCGGCCGGCGGCGCCGCGATGAGCGGCGGCGACTCTCTCTACCGCATACGTGTCGGCCCGTTCGACGATCGGGCGGCCGCGACGTCTACGCTCCGCGAGCTCGAGCAGCGCGGCTACACACCATTCATCGCGCGAGGCGGGCAGTGACCGCCGGAGACGCGTGGGCTCGCCGGGCCGCGCCTCCAGGGGGAGGTGACCTCCAGCCGTGACCAAGAACGATCTGGTCAATGCCGTCGCGAATCACGGGCTCTCGAAACGGCAGTCGTCGTCGGTCGTCGAGTCGGTCTTCGACATCATTTTTCGGTGCTTCGAGAAGGGTGAAGACGTGAAGATCGTGGGCTTCGGTCATTTCCGGATCCGCCGGAAGGCCTCGCGGCGTGGCCGGAATCCGCAGACCGGCGAGTCCATCGAGATCACGGCACGCAAGGTGCTCACGTTCAAGCCGAGCAAGGGGCTCAAACAACGGATCAACACACAAACGGCGTGACGACGGAAGTCGCGGAGAAGCTCTACTATCGCATCGGCGAGGTCGAGGCCATCACGGCCGTCCCGGCGTACGTGCTCCGCTACTGGGAATCAGAGTTCAAGCTCCTCCGGCCCAAGAAGAACCCGGCCGGCCAGCGCCTGTACCGCCCGCGCGACCTCGAACTCGTTCAGCGGATCAAGGTCCTGCTCTACGACGAACGGCTGACGCTCGAGGGGGCCAAGAAACGGCTCATCGCCGAATCGCGTCGCACGGACCAGCTCGAGCTCGGGATGAAGGAAGTCGCCTACGCGGAAGCGCTCCGGCGCATCCGCGACCGCCTCGGGACCCTGCGCGCGCGCCTCGGTTCTTGAAGCGGTCCGCGATATCTGCGACAATTCTCGCTTGACGGTCGGGGCGTGGCGCAGCCCGGTAGCGCACATGACTGGGGGTCATGGGGTCGCTGGTTCAAATCCAGTCGCCCCGACCATTTTTCTCCTCTTTTATAGCCGCGCCTCGGCCGGCGGGGGCCCCAGCCCCGCGACGGCCTGCGGCGCGCACGACCGCTATGTCCATCGTGGTGGTCACCAACGATGATGGCGTCCACGCTCCGGGCCTCGCAGCGCTCGAGAGGGCGCTCGCCGAGCTCGGGGAGGTCTACGTCCTGGCGCCCGAGCGCGAGCAGAGCGCTTGCGGGCATGCGCTGACGCTGCACCGGCCTCTCCGGCCGCACCAACTCGGCGAGCGTCGGTTCGCGGTCAACGGCACGCCATCCGACTGCGTGAATCTCGCCGTCCTGGGCTTCCTGCCGGCGCCGCCCGTGCTGGTGGTGTCGGGCATCAATCACGGCGCCAACCTCGGTGATGACGTCACATACTCCGGTACCGTCTCGGCCGCCATGGAGGGGACTCTCCTGGGAGTACCGTCGATCGCGGTGTCGCTCGTGGACGGAGGCGATCTCGACACCGCCGCCCGCGTGGCGCGCATGATCGCGTTGCGCGTGCTGGTGGCGGGACTCCCGGCGAAGACGCTGCTCAACGTGAACGTGCCGGCGCAAGCGCCGCGAGGGATCCGGTTGACGCGCCTGGGGCACCGCGTGTACCTGGACAAGATCGTGGAGCAGGCCGACCCTCGCGGCCGAAGCCACTACTGGCTCGGCGGCGGGGCGGCGAAGTGGGAGGCTCTCGACGGCACCGACATGGGCGCGGTGCACGAGGGCTACGTCTCGCTGACGCCGCTCCACCTCGACCTCACCAATCATCGCGCGCTGCTACAGCTCAACGACTGGCCGGCCGGCCTGAACGCCCAGTTTCTGGGCGCGACCGAGCGCGCGCCCCGCCGCGTGTCGCGCGCCACGCCAAAGAGGAAGCCCCGGAGAGGGTAGTGGAGCGGGCGCGCGACGCGTACGAGACGGCCCGCGCCCGGATGGTTGAGGAGCAGCTCGTGCGCCGCGAGATCACCGACGAGCGCGTGATCGCCGCGATGCGGCGGGTGCCCCGCCATCTCTTCGTCGAGGAGGCGCTGGGTGATCGCGCCTATGGCGACCATCCCCTGCCGATCGGCGAGGAGCAGACGATTTCCCAGCCCTACATCGTCGGGCTCATGACGCAGCTCCTCGAGCTTCACGGCCACGAGAAGATCCTCGAGGTCGGCACCGGCTCGGGCTACCAGACGGCGGTGCTCGCCGAGCTCGCCCGGCGCGTTTGCTCGATCGAGCGGTTACCGCGCCTGGCCGAGCGGGCGCGCGCGCTCCTCGAGCGGCTCGGCTACGAGAACGTGTGGGTCCGCGTCGGCAGCGGCACGCTCGGCTGGCCCGACGAAGCGCCGTTCGATAGGATACTGGTCACGGCCGGTGGGCCATCGGTGCCTCCGCCGCTCTTCCAGCAGCTCGGTGAGGGCGGGCGTATGGTGGTGCCGGTCGGGGACGCGGTGAACCAGACGCTGACCGTCGTCGAGAAGATCCGCGGCGAAATGAAGACGCGTCCGTGTGGCGAGTGCAAGTTCGTGAAGCTGGTCGGAAAGTACGCCTGGGAGGCGTGACGACCTTGTACAATGACCCCGTCGCGTCGGGGCGTAGCGCAGCCTGGTAGCGCGCACGGTTCGGGACCGTGAAGTCGGAGGTTCAAATCCTCTCGCCCCGACCATCTCTCCGTCCGTCCGGCGGCCGGTCACCTGGTCGCCGGACGGACGACGAACATCCGAGCCACAATCGGTGAGCAGATCGAAATCGGCCGCTGAGATCATCGTCGAGGGCAGGGTCCAGGGCGTGGGCTATCGCAACTACGCGCAGCGTCGCGGCTCGAGTCTCGGCCTCGCCGGATACGTCATGAACCTCAAAGACGGACGGGTGCGCGCGCGCGCCGAGGGTCCGCGTCCGGTCATCGAGGCGTTCATCCGCGAGCTCGGCAAAGGGCCGCCCCTCTCCCGTGTCGAGAACGTGAAAGTCCGCTGGTTGCCGCCGTCGGGTCGCTTCGCCGCCTTCGGCATCCGCTACGCAGAGTTCGAGCAGTGAGAGCGGGCCCGATCCGCGAGGGCACGATGTTGGGGCTCGCCACGCTCGGGCTGATGATCGCGCTCGGCCCGGCGGCCGCTCACGCCGAGCCCATCGCGGGTCCGCGCGACCCACAACGCGCGCACGAGGTGAAGCCCGGCGACACCCTGACCGCGCTCGCGAAGAAGTACGGCCTCACCGTCGCGGCCATCGTCAAGGCCAACCGGCTGCCCGGCCCGGCCGCCCTTCTGAGAGTGGGCCAGCGCCTGGTCATTCCGTCTCCGGACACGCCCGTCGCGCGCCGGGGGAGCGCGCCCCAGCCGCGCGCCGCCGCCCGCCCCGCGGCTGCGGCCGGCACGCCGCCGCCGGCAAGGCTCGTCCTCGGGGTACCCGACTTCGACGGCGAGGCGCCGGCCTTCGCGTGGCCCGCAGATGGTACGGTGATCTCGACCTTCGGCCAGCGCAAGAGCGGCTGGCATGGCGGCATCGACATCAAGGCGCCACTCGGGACGCCGGTGCAGACCGCGGCGGCCGGGGTTGTCGTCGCGAGTGGGGTGGAGACGGGTTACGGGCTCGTCGTCAAGATCGAGCACCAGCATGGCTTCATCACCGTCTACGCTCACAACGACGTCAACCTCGTCGAGGTGGGCGACCGCGTGGACGCGGGGGAGATGATCGCGCTGGTCGGGCGGACCGGACGGGCGACGACCTATCATGTGCATTTCGAGATCCGGCACGACGGACAGGCCTACAATCCGCTCTATCTGCTTCCCCTGCCTCCCCGGTTCGCGCAGGTCGACGAGACGTCCCAGAGACCGCATGAGTGACGAGGCCGAAGAGATCGTTCCCGACCAGCCACTCGACACGCTCCTCGACGAGGTCGACCACGACGTTCGCGAGGAGACGCGCGAGACCAGCCGCGAGAACCTCAGAGTCTACTTGAAGGAGATCGAGCGGATCCCGCTTCTGTCGCGCGAGGAGGAGGCGGCGCTGGCGCGGCGCGTGCGCGCCGGCGACGCTGAGGCCAAGGCGCGGTTCACCGAGGCCAACCTGCGGCTCGTCGTCCAGATCGCCCGTCGGTATCTGAACCGCGGCCTCCCACTGCCGGATCTGATCGAGGAAGGCAACCTCGGTCTCCTGTGCTCGGTCGAGAAGTTCAACCCGGAGCGGGGCACGCGCTTCTCGACGTACGCGGCGTGGTGGATCCGTCAGGCGATCGCGCGGGCGCTGGCTAACCAGGCGCGGACCATTCGCTTGCCCGTGCAAGTCGAGCTCCTGCTCGGTCGGTACAAGCGCGAGCAGCAGCGGCTCACCCAGACGCTGGGGCGCCCGCCAACGCTGGACGAGCTGGCGGCGGCCCTCGGCACGTCCGTGGAGCAGCTCGAGGAGCTCGAGGAGATCCGACAGCAGCCGATGTCGCTCGAGACCCCCGTCGGCGAGGGGCAGGGCCGCGTGAGCGATCTCGTCGCCGACCCGTCGACGGACCCGAGCGACGCGCTCGCGTCGCTCTTCCGCGAGCGCACCGATCTCGTCTCCGTGCTCGACGACCTCGCGTCGAACGAGCGCACTGTGTTGCGCAGGCGCTTCGGCCTGGAGGGCGATCCCCCCGAAAAGCTGGAGACGATCGGCCGACGGCTCGGCCTGACCCGCGAGCGGATCCGCCAGATCGAGGGGGCGGGGCTCCGAAAGCTCCGCGCACTCCTGGCCGCGCGCGGAGTCGACGCCTCCGATCTCTCCTGACGCCGCCGCGCCGATCCGGATCGTGGGGCCGGGTGCCGGGCCGGGTCGCGCGACCACGCGGCACGCGACCGCTACTCCATCGCGGCTGGGCTCCATCACTCGCGATACGCCCGTCGCCGCTGGGAGGGAACGGGTCACGCTGACCCCGCCCGGCACCCGGCCCCACGACCCGGATCGGCACTCCCGTTGACGCGGCTCGGCCGTAGTGACATGCTCGCGGCCGTGCGGATCTCAGCGGTCGAGCCGATCGTCGTCGACGTCCCGCTGCGCACGCCGGTCCACGGCGTGCACGGCGTGACCGCGGTCCAGCGCAGCCTCCTCGTCCGGGTCGAGACCGAGACCGGATTCGAGGGCTGGGGGAACGTCGATCCGACGCCCGGCTACTCGCCGGTTTCCGCTGAGCAGGTGCATGCTTCAGTGCGGGCGGTGGCGCCGGTCCTCGTGGGCGCCGATGCCTTCAACCTGAACGCCGCGCTCGCCCGCATGGACCGCGCGATGACCGAGGCGTCGGAGGCGAAGGCCGCCATCGAGATGGCGCTCGTCGACCTCAAAGCCCGTGCGCTCGGCTTGCCGGTCCACGCGCTCCTCGGGGGCCGGGTGAAGGACGCCATCACGCTCAACGCCTGGATCGGGACGGTCGCGCCGGAGCAGGCGGCCCGCGAAGCGTGCGCGTGGTGCCAGCGCGGCTTTCGGACGGCCAAGATCAAGATCTCGGGCGCGACCGACGAGGGGGTCGAGCGGGTCGCCACCGTCCGCGCCGCGGTCGGCACACGCATGGCGCTCCGGGTGGACTTCAACGAGAGCCTCACCGTCGATGAGGCGATCGCGTTCATCCCCCGCCTCGAGCCCCATGCCCTGACGCTGGTCGAGCAACCGATCCCGCGGCACGACCTCGCCGGCCTCGCCCGGATCCGGCGCCGAATCGGCATCCCGCTCATGGCGGACGAGAGCGTGTCCGATCCCGCCGCGCTCGTGGAGATCATCCGGCGCGAGGCGGCCGACCTGGTCAAGCTCAAGGTGATGAAGCAAGGCGGGCTCCTGCGGACCCGAGCCATGGTGGAGTGCGCGGCGGCGGCCGGGCTCGGGGTCGTCCTCGGCCACGGATTCGGCCTCACCCTCTCGACGCTCGCCGAGGCGGCCGTCGCGGCGGTGAGCGAGGCGGTGATCGACGGGTGCGAGGCGGTGGGGCCTCTCAAAATGGCTGGCGACGTCGTCGTCGATCCGGTCCGGCTCGACGCGGGCGTGATCCGTCTCCCCGACACGCCCGGCCTCGGTGCAACCGTCGACCCGGCCGCGCTCAAGCGTTATCGTGTCGATCTCTGACCAGGGAGGTAGCGCATGAAGAACGGATTCAAGGTTCTCGACAGCGACCTGCACACGATGGAGCCGGACGGCCTCTGGGAGAAATACCTCGATGCCCCGTTCAAGAAGTTCGCCCCGCAGTTCACCCGGGGCTCGGAGAACGCGTCGAACCAGCCCGTCATCCGGATCGGCGCGCTCGAGATCGGGGAGATGTCGAAGCGACGCCAGACCGCGGTCGTGGGCAAGGATCTCCAGCAGCGCGCCTTCGCCCGCCACCCGCACTACGAGGTCGCGCATGCGCGCGGCTACGATTCCGAGTCGCACGTCGCGGCCATGGACATCGAGGGCATCGACGTCGCCGTGATCTACGGCACGCGCGGGCGCCAGGTACTCATGCACGACGACCTCGAGCCCGAGGTCGCCGCCGCCCTGGCGCGAGCCCACAACGACTGGACGCGCGACTTCTGCGCCTATGATCCCCGCCGGTTGAAATTCGCCGCGCAGGTCGCGTTTCACGACGTCGGGCTGGCGATACGGGAAGCGAAGCGCGCCGTACGCGAGCTGGGCGCGGTCGCGGTGATCGGCAACCCCAACCCGGTTGGGGGCCGGCACATCCACGACCCGGAGTTCGAGCCGCTCTGGGACGCGATCGAGGAGCTGGAAGTCCCCGTGGGGTTCCATCCGACCGGCCAGTCGTCGCTGCGCGACGACATTGCGCGACGCTATCTCGACCATCCGAACGGGCGCGTCATCGGCGTCGCCGGGCGCAACCCCATGGAGCTGATGCTCACCTTCGCCAGTGTGGCGGCCGGCGGCGTGCTCGAGCGACACCCCGGGCTGCGGTGCGCCTTTCTCGAGGGCACCTGTGGCTGGCTCCCGTGGTGGCTCTGGCGCCTCGACGAGGCGTGGGAAAAGTTCGGGCCCGGCTCCGAGGTGCAGGTGTCGCAGCTCCCGAGCCAGTATTTTTTCCGACAGTGCTACGTGGCCACTGACGCCGACGAGAAAGTGCTCAAGCAGGTGGTCGAGGCGGTCGGCGACGACAACATCGTCGTCTCGACCGACTACCCGCACTCCGACGGGCTCTTCCCGCACGCGATCGAGGAGTTCGTCGCGATCGAGGGCGTGAGCGACAAGACCAAGGCGAAGATCCTCTGGGACAATTGCGCGCGCCTCTACAAGCTGAACGGCGTCCGGTGAGTCAGGGCAAGGTCACGATGGCGAACGACGTGAGCCGAAGCTCTTTGTCCACGTGAGGGCGTGAGCGACGGTCCGCGCGGCGGCGGTCCGGGACGATCTCAGTCGCGCGCTGCCGTCGCTCGCCGTGGCGCCGGTCGACCAGCACCTGGACCGTGGTGTCGCCGGTGAAGTGCTGCTGGAGATAGTTCGCCAGCCTCGCGTCGCCTCGCGAGACGATGAACAGGAAACGGTCCGGCGTACCCGTCAGGGTCGTGGAGTCACCGTCACCGATCTCTCAAGATGCTCACCCCGGGCGACTATATCGCACGGGGGGTGCCGACCACGGACTTATAGTGTTGGGCAACCCCTTCGAACGCCCGAGACCACGCCGGGTCAGGTCGCCGAGCCCCACGAGGGTACAATCGCCCGGGTGCCTCGGAAGGCACGGGTCCCCATGGCTTCGATGGATGGAACAGCGGTGTCCTGGCGAGCGACCGATGGCACACGCAACGGCGCGCGACCGCGCGTGATAGGCTCGGTGTAGCCGGCATGTCGTCGCGCAAGCGCCGCCCGGCATGTCGTCGCGCAAGCGCCGCAAGAGTCGCGAGCGCCGCCGTCGCACGGCGGCGGAGTGGCTGGCCCGGCTCAAGGGCAGCGACGGGAAGGTAGCCGTCCATCTGCCCCCAGACTTCGTGCTCTGGGTGCTCGCCGGCCTTCTCGCCCACCTGGATCGCCGTGGCGACGTGCACCTGGCTGACCTCGCGGAGGGCGCGCTCCTCCACGGGGGCGGCCTGGCCGGGCACGACGGCACCCGCCGGCAGGGCGGCGGCCCCGCTCGTGAAGCGGCCCTTCGGGCGATCGCCCAGGCCTTCGCCGACCTCGACCTCCGCCGTGGCCGGCGACAGGACAGGGGCGCGTGGGAGATGCTGGACAAGGTCGAGGCCGCCTACACGGGGCTTTGCGTCGGGACGACTCCCGATGGTTTGGAGTCTGATCGCGACTACCTCGACGAGGAAATGGGGCGCCTCGGGCAGAAGGATCTGAGCGACCCTCTGGTCCGGCGGCGGTTCAGAACCAACCTTCGCCGCCGAGTGCTCCGCGCGGCGCTCGATGAAGTGGCCCGCCGGCTGCTCCCGGCTCGTGCGACAGACCGCGACATCCGCGCGCGCGGCGACGACATCCGCCGGCGCCTTCAGCGAGCCGGTCTCCTGAAGCTGGTAGGTGGCTCCGTCCCTTTCATCTCGCCCGAGGGGACCGAGATCTAGCACCTGCATTGCTAGAGGTGAGGAGGAACTGGTGGCACATCAGCCGACACGCTTGTGCATCGTCTCCCGCGATCGGCTCCGGAGCGGAGACTTCATCGCGGCTCTCCGAGCGTCGCTTCGCCTGGAGGATCAGCTCGAGATCATCATGGACAGACGTCAGGGGGGGGCTTCGGGGGGATCGGATCCTAAAGAAAACCGCCGCCGCCAGCCTCGGGTCGACCGCGCGCTCGAGGCCGATGGGTTTGCTATTGTCCCGGCGTCCGTCGAGGCAACCGCGGGCAGGACCCGGCTCTCTCTGCTTCTTCCCGATGCGCCGATTGAGCGCATGTCCCCGGAGGATGCTGAGGACGAGGAGCGGCTCGAGAGCATCCTCGCTTTCAAGCGCCGGCGGTCCGGCGGGCTGATCCTGAAGCTGCTCGCGGTACTGATCGGCGTGACGCTGGTCGCGTTTGCGCTGTCACCGGCGGGCCAGAATTTTGGGAAGAGTCTCACGAGTCGGGTTTTCCAGGGGTCGCCACCGCCCCCGGGCGACTCGAGCCAGCCACCTGCCCAGACCAACGCGGCTTATACCCTGGAGCCATTGCCGGCGGTCGCCGAGACTGAGCCGGCGCGCACCGAGACTCCACCGCCGGCCCGCCCCGCTAGCGAGTCACCCTCGGCGGGCGGGCCAGCGAGCACGAAATCGGAGTCACCTGGCGACGCCGATAGGCTGACCGCCACGCCACGCGAGACGAGCATTCCTCCCCAAGAGGCTGGCATCACGTCCAGAGAGACAAACACTTCACCCGAAGGAATCAACACCCCTGCTCGCGACGCCAGCACCATACCCAAACAGACCAGTACCCCGCCGAAAGCGGCAACGGGACCGGGCGGCAGCGGCCGACCCAGACCTGGCGCCACGGTCCGACCGAGTCCGAGCGCCCCTGCGCCGCCCAAACAGGTCGCCAGCGCGCCACCGCCCGAGGCGGAGACACCGAAGGCCACGCCTCCCCGGTTCGCGGGTTCGCCTCGCGTGGAGCTCGTGCGCGAGCCGGTATCGCGGGGGTGGGGCGAGTCGTACGCCCTGCGGCTCTTGGACCCTGCAGGCCGGCCTATGGCGGGCGCCGACGTCGTGCTCGTCGCGCAAATGGCGGACGGCACCGTGGAGACTATTCCGATGGGCGCTCTCCCCGAGCCGGGAACCTACCGTGGAACGGTGCCGACCGATCGGTCGGCTCCAGTCGATCTTCGGGTCCGCGTGAGTACGGGCGACAAGGTCGTCGAAGTCCCCGTGAGGCCGTAACGAAACTCGCGGTTCAGCGAGGAGAAGCCTTTCTTTTCAGCCTCCCTGGTTGAGTGTTGGGCCCAGCCCCCGGCGCTGCTTCAGGCGCGCGGGGGCGCTTTTTAGCAGATCAGTTCATCCAACAGCCTCCGCGCGGCCGCTTCACGGTCCGGCGAGCGGGCCGCATACCGCGCCCGCAGCCACAGGGAAAACCAGTCGAGCCTCCGCGTGGTGCTCCATGACTTCCAGGCGGGGTATTCCTGTCGGAACTCTGCGATGTCGGCAACCAGGCGCTTTTCTTCTTCGTCAGTCATTCAAGCAACTCCGTCACCGGCACGCCGAGGGCGCGCGCCAGCTGAGTAATCACGCCGACGGTGGGATCGTAGCGGCCCGCCTCGAGCTTGTTGACGTACTCGCGGGTGATCCGCGCCTTCTTCGCGAGCGTGGCCTGGCTCATCCCGAGTGCCTGCCGCCGCTTCCGAATCCTGGTCTCGACCACCTTGCGTTATTCGCATCTGAGTCCCAGCCATCTGCGGAGTGCGTTCGCCAAGCTGGAGGGCCTGACGCCGGACAGCGGCGTGAAGGTCACCCTGGCGCTCGAAGAAACTGCACATGGACTGCACATAGAAGGTAAAATCCCCGCAAGTGCTTCGTAAGTCCTTACGCCCCCGTAGCTCAGGTGGATAGAGCAGCAGTTTCCTAAACTGCGTGCCGGGTGTTCGAGTCACCCCGGGGGCACCACATCGAGGCACGGCGGCTGAGAAGCCGTGACCTCGCGAGGCCACGGGCGGCCGGAGGCTATCGCTCGCCGGCGTCGGAGGCGGTGTCCTTCGCCGTCGCGTAGTCGAGCGGCGTCCAGCCCTGCTTGTCGATCACGTTCGGCCTCGCGCCGTGACTGAGCAGCACGCGCACGAGGGCGTCGTCGCCCCTCCACGCCGCGAAGGTCAGCGCGGTCCACCCTGCTCCGCTCTGCGCGTTGACGTCGGCACCGCGCTCGAGGAGTAGTTTCACCGCGTCGGGCCGGTCGTTGATGATCCCGAGCATCAGGGAGGTGATGCCTCCGCGAGTGCGAGCGTTGATCTCGGCACCGCGATCGAGGAGCGCGCGCGCCGCCGGCACCCGATCATTCACGACGGCGGCCATGAGCGGCGTGAATCCGTTGACATCG
>WNFU01000939.1_pt1 | contig 89153 bp, 89 predicted proteins | sample 5400121 | NCBI WGS metagenome assembly WNFU01 (sample SAMN13153360, study PRJNA577476) | soil metagenome | isolation source: 100 cm soil or saprolite under grassland replicate 1 | place: USA:California | collected 2016-06-15
TGCTCTCGAAGGTCACCCGAAGACTGCCCAACGCGGAGTTCGGATAGATCTGCACCTCGACTTGCCCCTTGCTGTTCTTCTCGACGGCTTCCTTGAACCTGACGAGCGCCCGGTGGACGTTGTCCTGCTCCGTGAGCACGTGCGCGACTCTCATGACCGTCTTGCTGCTCTGACCCCGGGCGAGCGAGGACAGCAACGGAATGGTGGCGGCGGCGCTCAGCACACGCAGCAACCTGCGCCGGGACGCGTTCCCCGAAACGGGAGCGGACGACCCGAACGGTTGGAATCTCTTCATCATGTCGATCCTCCTTGATTACGTTCTGACGAGATACGGGTTCTAACGGGACCTGAGCGTCTCGCCGTGATTGCAACTGGTCAGCGCGCGACCCGAGCTCCACGAGCCACGGTTGTGCGCACCGTGGCGTCCTTGCGTTTCTCCACTCCAGGCTGCAATCGAGTGCCGAGTCCCGGCCCTTGCAACGGATAGATGTAGCCGCGTTCGACCTTGGGCAGATCGGTGACCAGCTCGCGATACCAGCTGAAGAACGATGCGCGCACGATCTCCTGAATGAGCGCGTTCGGCGCATTGACGGCCAGATGAACGTTGGCCGTCAGCGTGACCGGCCCCACGCAATCGTGCGGCGCGACCGGCAGATGCCAAGCCTCGGCCATCGCCGCGATCTTGCGACCCTCGGAAAGGCCCCCGACCCAGCAAAGGTCGAACATCACCACTCCCACCGGCACTTGCGCGAGCAGATCGCGAAAGCCCCAGCGGCTGGCCAGCAGCTCGCTCGAGCACACCGGCACGCGCGTGCGCCGCGCAAACTCCGCCAGCGCGGTAAGGCCGTCGACGCGCACCGGATCCTCGTACCAGAAAGGCTCGAATTGCTCGAGGGCATGCGCGATGCCGTTGGCGGCGGTGAGGTTCCACAGCGAATGGAACTCCACCATGATGTCGATCTTGTTGCCGACTGCGCGGCGGATCTTGCGAAACGGCTCGAGCGCGCGATCGAGATCGGACGGCGAGATGTACATGCCGTCCGATGCATGGGCATACGCGTCGAACGGCCAGATCTTCATCCCCGTATAGCCTTCCTCGACCAGACTCAATGCCAGCTCGTCGGCGCGGTTCAGGAAAGCGTCGAGGTCTTCGTAAGGTCCTGTCTGCGCACCTGCGACCGGCAATCCCCAGTTATCGACCTCTTGCACGGGCCGCTCGCGGATGTAGCGGTATCCGGCACAGGTGTTGTAAATGCGAACCTTGTCGCGGGTGAGACCCCCGAGGAGCTGGTAGATAGGCTGCCCGCTCGCCTGGCCAACAATATCCCATAGCGCGATGTCGACCGCGGAATTGCCGCGTGTTTCCACGCCCGTGCCCCGAAAGCCGACGTAACCGACCATGTCGCGCGAATGCCGGTCGATGCGGCGCGGGTCCTGGCCCAGCAAATACGGCGCCGCGGACTCGTGGATGTACGACTCCACAGCCTGCGCGCCGAAGAATGTCTCGCCCAGACCCGTGAGCCCTTCATCGGTATGAACGAGCACCCAAATGAGGTTGGGGTACTCGGCGAGTCGGATGGTATCGAGCGCGGTGATCTTCACCCGAATCTCCTTCGAGGGATATGCGATGACGAAAAACGCCGGCGGCGCGCGCGTTGGCTAGAGCCGGCGATACTTTGAAAATGCATCGGGGAGAATTTCCGTCGAAGCGCCAGGCAACTCGGGCAATTGATAGAAGCCGTTCTTCACCGTGATCGGCTCGACGAAGATATGCCGTATCCAAGGGATGTACTCGAGCATCGGTGCGTTTTGCGTGGCCGCCACCAGATGCAGATGCACCTGTCCCATGTCGCCGACGTGCGGCATCACCGGCAAGTCGTAACAGCCGGCAAGCGCAGCCACTTGAAGCCATTCGGTGATCCCGGCCACGCGCGTGACATCGATCTGGACGTACTCGACCGCACCGGCCTGGATATAGTCGCGGAACGCGTACTTCGTGTACACGTGCTCGCCCAATGCGATGGGCACCGCGAGCTCGCGCGCCAGACGCGCGTGACCGCTGATATCGTCCGGGTTCAGCGGCTCCTCGAGCCAGAAGATGTCAAACTCCTCGAGCCGGCGCCCCCAGGTTTGCGCGGTGTTGAAGCCCCACATCTGATTCACGTCGGTCATCAGATTTACGTTGGGGCCGATGGCCTGGCGAACCGCCTTCACGCGCGCATAATCCTCGCGGGGATTCGCCTTGCCCAGTTTCAGCTTCACCCCGGTGAAGCCCGATTCCACTGCCCGGGTGCAGTTCGCGATCAGCTGGTCCTGCGTGAGATTCAGCCAGCCGCCATCAGTATCGTAGGCCTGGATCGGTTTGGATTTGTGTCCGCCCAGATACTGCCAGAGCGGGCGATTCGCCGATTTCGCCATGAGGTCCCATAGCGCGATGTCGACAGCGGCGAGCGCCATGTGAACGACGCCGGCGCGCCCGACCCAGTGCATGGGACCCCAGCGCAGCTCATCCCAGATCTGCCGCACCATGAATGGGTCTTTGCCCACCAACGCCGGAGCGTAGTACGTACCGATGGTAGTGGCGATCAATTCATCGCCTTTGCCGCAGGTGCCTGTATAGCCGGTGCCTACCAGTCCCTCATCGGTGAACAGGCGAACCCCGGTGACGCCCCATGCCTCCACCGAGTTCACGGAATCGGCGATCTTTCGTGCCGGCGGCACATGCAATACAAACGGTTCCACACGAGTGATTCTCATCGACAGCCGTCCCTTCCCAAGCCCACGATGGCGTCGCCTTCGGCGATCGCCTTTCCGGAGCACTGCTGTTATTCGTAGCGTTCACCATTGCAGGCCTTGCGCGAAGGCGTGCGTCTAGACCTTGACCCCGCGGATTTGCGCGACTAGGTTGCTCGCCGTTTGATACAGGATTCCGGTATCGAGACCATGTGCGATGTACTGCACGCCGGCTTCGCGCCAGTACGCCACGCGTTCCGGCTTGTCCGTATAGATTCCGACGCATAGGCGAGCGTGGCGGATGCGTTCAATCAACTCGTGCAGCAGCGCAATCACGCGCGGGTGCTCCACCTGTCCGGTGAGCCCCAGATACTGAGACAGATCATAGGGACCCAGAAAAATCAGGTCGATACCTGGAACCGCGAGAATCGCATCCAGATTCTCGACGCCAGCCGCGCCTTCGACATGAATGATCACCAGCGTTTCGTGATTCGCGCCGGGGAAATAATCGACAGCGGGTACGTGCGAATACTGCGCAGCGCGCGTCGTGCGGCACACGCCGCGCTCGCCTTCAGGATGGAAGCGTGCGCCACGTGCAACGGCGGCAGCCTCTTGCGCAGTGCCGACGCCTGGAACCTGAACACCCTGCGCGCCCGCGTCGAGCGCACGCAAGATCATCCACGGCGTATTGAAGCTCGTTCGGACAATGGGCGTGATGCCCGCGCATTGCGCTGCGCGCACCATGTTTTCGACCGTTTCGACAGACAACGCGCCATGCTCGGTGTCGATGATGCAGAAGTCGAATCCGGCATGCCCGAAGATCTCCACGACCGCCGGCGTGGCAAGACGCAGGAACGGGCCGTAAACCGTTTCACCCGCAAGGAGCCGTTGCTTCAATTGGTTCGTCCGGATCTTCGTTGCCATGAGCCTCCACCCTTATCGAGATTCTCTTCATCAAAAGCAGAATGCGGTTACCCCACCGTCGACCATAAGCGCTTGTCCGGTGACATAGCTCGACGCAGCCGAGGCGAGAAAGACGACGGGGCCGATCAGCTCTTCGACATTGCCTACGCGCCGCAACGGCGTCCGCTCGATCACCGCATCGAAATAGGCTTCATTCTTCAGCACCTCATCGGCGAGAGGCGTGCGGAAGTACCACGGCCCGATGGCATTGACCAGTACACCGTATTTCGCCCATTCGACAGCCAGCGAGCGCGTCATCTGGAAGAGCCCGCCCTTGCTCGATGCATACGCCACGCCACTGCGCACCGAAACCACGCCGGCCACCGACGCGATGTTGATGATTCGTCCGTAGCCCGCCGCGCACATGACGCGCCCGCACGCCTGGGACATCAGGAAACACCCCTTCAGGTTGGTGTTGAGCACGGTGTCCCAGTCCTGATCCTTCACCTCCAACGCCGGCGTGCGGACGTTGGTGCCGGCGTTATTGACGAGGACATCGATTCGGCCCCACTCTGCCATGACGGACTTGACCGCGCGCTCGACCAACTCGCGATCAGCGGTATCGACGGCGATCGCCATGCTTCGACGCCCTCGTTCGCGCACGAGCGCCGCCGTTTGTTCGATTTCTGCGGAAGTGCGTGAAAGACAGACGACGTCCGCACCGGCGTCGGCAAGCCCGATCGCCAGCGCCTTGCCAATGCCGCGTCCCGCGCCGCTGACCAGCGCAACTCGTCCCGCCAGAGAAAACAAGTCCATGCAGAAATTCTCCTTCAATGCGTCGGCTCGACCGGTGCTTCGAGCTCCCACTTGACCATCTCGAGATGCTCGCGCATCGCGGACTTGGCGAGTTGCGCGTCACCCCTGTTCACTGCCTTGAGAATCCTGCGGTGGCCAACCAGCGCGCGCCCTACGGCAACCTCCAGCTCATCCTTGCGGCGGCTGGTCTCCACCACGAGAGTAAGGAGCGCCTTCAGCAATTGCAGCAGAATCGTGTTCTTGGCCGCCTCACAAAGAATCAGGTGAAAATGCACGTCCGCTTCGATGTAAGCGTTCCAGTCGCCTGCACGAGCGAGCTCCTCCATGCGCTGCATCGCGGCATTCAGACGCTCGCGATCGCTGTCATCCATACGCTCCGTTGCAAGACCCGCGCATTGCACCTCGATGACCAACCGCGCCTCCACCAGGTCTGGAATCGAGTGGCGGTTCAACACCAGGAAATGGCGGATGGGCTCGGCAAGGTCATCGGATGTCATGCGCTTGATGTACGTCCCATCGCCGACTCGTACCTCGACCATGTTGCGCGCCATCAGCAGGCGCATCGCTTCGCGAAGGCTCAATCGGCCGATACCCAACTGCTCGGCGAGTTCGCGCTCCGGAGGCAGCTGATCGCCTACCTTGAGTATCCCGGTGTTGATCAGATTCTGAATTTGCTCCGCAACGATCTCCGGGGTCGTCCGCCGCCGCACTCGTTTGATCATGGTATCGATTGAGTCCAACTCCGTCGTGGAGGCGGAACGCCGCCGTGCCGTCATGCAGGAAGCCTTGTTTTTGTCGAGCGACTCATGGCCGATGCAAAGGAGCTATCCCTTTCCCGACATCGCAAGCGGCAGCCACAGGCTGATCTGCGGGAAAAATGCCAAGGCCGTCAGTGCAAGAATCAGCAGGAAAATGAAAGGGATCGAGGCCTTGAAGATCACTTCGATCGGCATCTTGGTCGGCACCGAAATCGCCATCAGGCACGGAGCGACCGGAGGCGTGAGCAGGCCGATCGACAGGGCGACCACCATGACGACGCCGAAGTGAATAGTGCTTGCGCCAAGCGCTTTCAGAATGGGCAGAAGAAGCGGCACCAGGATGACGATCGAGGATGCCGGATCGAAAAACATTCCTGCGAGCAGCAGCACACCGATGATCAGCAGCCACACCAGTCCGAGCGGAAGGGTCGAATCGGATATCCAGCCGGCCATTGTCTGTGGCACCTGGTCGAGCGTCATGACGTTGGAGACGAGCGTCGCCCCGGCCAGCAGGAACAGGATCGCGGCGGACTCGAGCGCTGTCTCCTTGAATGCCTGCGACATCGAAGACAGACCCATCTCGCGGAACACGACGGTGCTGAGGAAGATCACCCAGACGACCGCCAATGCAGCGGCCTCGGTCGCGGTGACCCATCCGAGAAAGATCGCCGAAAGAATGATCACCGGCGTGATCGCAGCGAGCAGCCCATCCTTGCCGTCGTGCGCGAGCTGCTGCCATTGAAACGGGTGCGCGGGGTTCCAGCCGTTCCTTATCGAGAAGTACAGATTCGCGAGCCCTAGCACGAATGTGATGAACAGCCCCGGCAGCACGCCGGCGAGGAGCATTGCCTCAACCGAAACGTTGGCTGCCACCGCGAACAGGACCATCAGGATGCTCGGCGGAATGATCACGGCCAATGTCGACGCGGACACCGCGAGAGCCGCTGCATAGTGCTTCGGATATCCGTAGTCGGTCATGCCCTTCACTTGAATGGGCGCGAGACCTGCGGCGTCCGCCACCGATGAGCCGGAAATGCCGCCGAAGATCATGCTCGACGTGACGGTGACCGCGCCCATTCCGCCCGGCATCCAGCCTACGAGGCCATTGGCGAAACGGAACAAGCGCTGTGCACTCCCGCCGCGGTCCATGATCTTTCCGACGAGCACAAAGAGAGGAAATGCGAGCAAGAGGAACGAGTTCATGCTCTGCACGCTCATGATCGCCGCCTGCAGCAGATGTGCCTTGTCGGTCGCGAGCATGCTGATGACGGCGGCCAACCCGACGGCGGCACCGATGGGCATGCCGGTGAAAATGAACGGAAGCAGCAGCAGGACCAGCAACAGCGAGGCACTCATGCCGCGGGTCCTCGATACGCGCGCCATGTCTGAATGATCGCGATCGCGGTCAGCACCATGCCGATCGGAACCACGATATTGACGATCCACACAGGAATGTCGAGCGTTGACCACCTGCGGCCCATCGTCCACTGCAGTTGCGTGAGCAGCGCCCCCGAATAACCAAGCAGCAACACATAGGCGAGAAAAAGGAGGCGCGCGCAAATCACGACGTAGGGCCGCCAACGCAGCGGCGTCTTGTCCGCAAGGAACGCGACGCGCATGTGCGCATTGGCATAGGTGGCCGCGGCGATACCGACGAAGCCCATCCAGATCATGAGGTAGCGGGCGGACTCTTCGGTGAACGTCAGGCTGCCACCAAATTGCCGCGTGATCACTTGCAGCAAGACATCCGCAAGAATGGCGAGCAGCAGCAATCCGCCCGCCCATTCCTGGACCTGACGAAGAACGTTAGCCACCGCCGGGATTCCGTGCTCTTGTTGGATCGCGCGATGCAACCAGGAGGCGGGGCGATCGCTTCGAACCGACACCCCGCCTGCGTGATCGGGCGAGCTATTGCATTCCGGTCCTGGCTGCTTCCATCACCGACTGACCGATCGTCGGCGCAAACTGCGCCCAGATCGGGGTGACTACCTTCTGGAAGGCCGCCTTCTGTTCCGGCGTAAGCACGTCCACGGTCATACCCTGTGTCTTCACGAACTCGATGCCCGAGCTGTACGCGCCGAGCACTGCATCACGATGACGCTTCTTCATCAAGTTGGCGGCGTCCTGCAGCACCTTCTTGTCCTCCGCCGAGAGGCTCTCCCACTTCTTCATGTTCATCATCAGGAAGAGCGCGTCTGACGAGTAATCCCAGACCGTCATGAATTTCTGCACTTCATAGACCTTCTCGCTGCGGATCGCATCGACGGGGTTCTCCTGAGCGTCGATCACTTTCAGCTGCAGCGCTGTGTAGACCTCGCCCCATGGCATCGGCGTCGGATTGGCCGCCAGCATCTTCATCGTCGATGTGTAGATCGGGCTGTCGATCACGCGTATCTTCAGACCCTTCATATCATCCGGCTTGACGATTCGGCCGCGTGAGTTTGTGAGCTGTCGCCCTGTCCGCGGGTACCAGCCAAGCACCTTCACGCCTTTGGCCGCCCATTGGTCGTGCAGCATTTGCCCGAGAGGCCCTTCGAGCGCCTTGTCCATGCTGTCGTAAGAAGGGTAATAGAACGGCAGCGAAAGGACCTGCAGCGCGGGCAAGACGTTGCCGTAGTAGCCCGTGGTCGGGTAGCTCAGATCGAGCGTGCCGGCAATGACCTGTTCGAGCGCGACCTGCCCGCTGCCTCCGGTCAGTGCACCCTGGTGGTACACGCGCAGCTTGATCCGGCCGTTCGAAAGCTTGTCGATCTGGTCGGCGAAGAAGATGACGTCCTGGCCGTTGATCGCCTCGGCGGAGGTCACGTGATCAAGCTTGAGCTCGATGACTTTCTTCGCCCCAGACTCGGTGGCTGCGTGAGCTGTCGAGACACCCAGTAGCAGGACGCTCGATATCGCGATGACGAACCGCGAAATACCGTGATTTCGTTGCATGATCATTTGCACTCCTCCCTCATTTTCGCGGACGTCACGGCTTGTGTTGGTCAGCCAGTACGGTCCGTACTTGGAGCCCGCTTCCTTGACCTATGGCGCGGGCCGATCCTCCGATCACCATATTATCGGAAGGTATGATGTTTGGACCATCGTGCACGCATAGGTTTGATCTATGTCAAAGATGGCCGATCTGTAGTGTTTCTGGTGCGCCGCGCCAGGCCGGACGACACGCTATCGGCTGCTGCGTCGTACCGCTCAAGCCGAGAACTGCGTGCGCGGCGGCTTACGTGTCGGTCAGCGGCGTTGCGGCCGTGCCATCGCCCGGGTCGATGTCGACCATCATCTCGTTCGCGAGCGCCTCGAGCGCGCGTCGCAGCACGGCGTCGGCGACGGCATTGGGCACCGCAAGGAGCACCTTCACCTTGAACAGGTGATCACCCGACATCGCCGCGCTCACGATCTGCGTGTTCAGCTCGTCGATGCTAACGCCGAGCGCGGCGAGGCTTCCCGAGAGGTCGCGCACGATGCCGGGTCGGTCGTGGCCGACGATCTCGAGCCGGACCTTCCGCCGCGGTTCGTGCGCCGCCTTGCGCGCGCCCTTCGCGATCACGACGTGCAGGCCCGCCGCATCGAGGCCGCGCAGCGCAGCGATGAGCGGCTCGGCGTCCGCGTCAGCAACCTCCAGATGCACGATGCCGGCGAACTGTCCGGCGACGCTTGCCATGTGGCTGGCGGCCCAGTTCGCGCGAAAGCGCTGTGCGATATCGGATAGCCGATTGACGATGCCGGGACGGTCGTCGCCGATCGCAGTCACTACGAGCGAAGTCGTCATTGCATTTGGGCGGTCCTGTTGCCAAATCCGGCGGATGTAGGCGCAGTTTAGCAGTGCAGCTGCTTGATTTTGCGGGTAGATGATTGTCTTGCTTGTGCTGCTGAACAGTTTCGAATCCCGCCCTCCCGCCAAAACCCAAGGTCGCGACCGCCCGCTAAAGGTTGCCATGCTCTGTAAGGTTTATTGATCATCGGATGCCCGCTTAGAGTCCCTCACTCGATTGGAACACACCGACTCTGGTTCCACATCGCACATACGCCGCTGCCTTAGCATACAGATAGCGCTGAAAACACGTGAACACTTTGCCGATCTCGTTGGGATTGCCCAGATCGGCCACGGCCGAGGCCGACACCGCAGCAAGAATGCAGCCGTGACGCCGCTCGGCACGGTGCAAACGGGCGGCCGTTGCCGATGGCCCGCACCCGTAAATATGGTAATATGGTTCCATGAAAACGACCGTTGAAATTCCGGACCTGCTGTTCCGCAGGGTCAAGTCGAAAGCCGCTGAACGCGGCCAGACGCTCAAGGAATTCATGGCGGAAGCGCTGCAGGAGAAGCTTGCGACGAAAACAGGTGACGTGCACCTTCGAGAGCCCCAATGGATGACAGGGTTCGGAAAGTTGCGCCGGCTACGCAAGGAGACCGCTCGAATCCAAAGTCGAATCGACGAAGCATTCGAGGTGATCGAGCCCGAGGATCGGGCGTGATCCTGGACACCAACGCGCTGTCGGCCTTCGTGGATGGCGATGCAAGTGTCGGTGAAGTTCTGCGCCGTCAGTCACGGGCCGCTATTCCGGTGATCGTTCTCGGCGAGTTCCGCTACGGCATCGCGGGATCCAGGCATCGCGGCGAATACGAAGCGTGGTTGGACTCCCATTTGCCACACTTCGACATCTTGCCTGTCACCGACGAAACCGCGATTGCCTATGCCGCGCTTCGAGTCGCCCTCAAGCGATCGGGTCGTCCGATCCCGGCCAACGATGCGTGGATCGCGGCCCTCTCGTTGCAGCATAGGCTTCCGGTGTTGAGCCGCGACGAGCATTTCGACGTCGTTCCGAATCTCGACCGACGGAATTGGTAAGGGCGTTCGCGGGCTCGTGCCAAGGCAATGACTGGCCTTGGCAATCGTGTCCGCCTCCGATGACAAAGTATAGGAGGCGCGCAGGCCGCATGCAGTGATGCGTTAGCGACCGCTACGCGTGATTGTCGGTAAGCCTTGGCGCAGGCAAGCCGGAGTACAGTCGTTGGACGGAAAACTGTAGGGCCGTTGACGTAGTACGCTGCCCGTTAAACCGATGAAGCGGACGGCGCGCCACGTAGGAACGATCGTCGACAGCTGCGTCCCGGCGCGGCTGGACGCTTTGCCGTGGTCGCATTTTCACACGCTGGTGATCGTCGCGCTCGGGATCACTTGGGTGCTCGACGGGCTCGAAGTGACGCTCGCCGGAGCGGTGTCCGGAGCGCTAAAGGCGAGCCCGTCGTTGCGGCTCAGCGATGCCCAGGTTGGAATTTCGGCGAGCGCATATCTCACAGGCGCCGTGCTCGGCGCCCTTCTGTTTGGTTGGCTCACAGACCGGTTCGGACGCAAGCGTCTTTTCTTCGTCACGCTCGGCGTGTATGTCCTTGCCACGGGAGCAAGCGCCCTCTCCACCGATTTCGTTACATTCGCGTTCTTTCGTTTCATTACCGGCGCAGGCATCGGAGGCGAATACTCGGCGATCAACTCGGCAATACAGGAGCTGATCCCGGCTCGCTACCGCGGTCGCACCGACCTCGGTGTCAACGGTAGCTTCTGGCTGGGCGCCGTGCTCGGCGCGGTTGGGTCGAGCCTGCTGTTGCAGCCTGGACGCCTTCCTCCCGACGTCGGCTGGCGAGTGGCATTCGGATCGGGCGCGGTACTTGGCCTCGGAATCCTCTTCCTGAGACGCTATCTGCCGGAAAGCCCGCGGTGGCTGTTGCTACACGGGCGCGCCGAAGAAGCTGAATGCATCGCTGCCGCCGTGGAACGCGACGTGCGTGGTTGCGCTACCGCATCGGAGTTGCTGCCGCAGCTGCGCCTTCGGATTCGCGCCCGCACCGCGAGCTTCGTCGATCTCGGTATGAGCCTCTTTCGCCACTATCCGCGCAGAGCCGTGCTGGGTCTCGTGCTCATGACCGCGCAGGCTTTCTGCTACAACGCAATCTTCTTCACGTACGCGCTGGTGCTGGGTCGCTTCTATGCCGTGCAGCCGGAGGACGTTGGCCTCTATCTGCTGCCGTTCGCCGTGAGCAACTTTCTTGGTCCTCTCGTTCTCGGCCGCTACTTCGACAGTTGGGGTCGCCGGCAAATGATCGGTACGACCTATGCGCTCTCGGGTTTGCTGCTCGGCCTCACGGCCATGCTGTTTGCCGCTGGCATGTTGAGCGCCGCGACTCAGACGCTGGCGTGGACGCTCGTGTTCTTCTTCGCCTCCGCTGCGGCGAGCTCGGCCTATCTCGTGGTCAGCGAAAGCTTTCCGGTCGAGGTGCGAGCGTTGTCCATCGCCTTCTTTCATGCGCTGGGCACCGCAATCGGCGGCGTCGGTGCCCCGTGGTTGTTCGGTGTACTCATAGGAAGCGGTGAACCGTTGGCGATCGCATGGGGATATGCGCTGGGCGCGCTGCTGATGCTGACAGCCGCCGCCGTCGCTCTGTGGCTCGGGGTGGCAGCCGAGCGGAAGCCGCTCGAGGAGGTTGCGCGCCCGCTCTCGAGCGTGGATTCCGCCGAGCAGGACCGCGCTTCGAGGTGACGAGCGACTGAGTCATCGCCGGCGGCGCTACACTGATCGGCATCGCGACCGTTCCCGGCGCAGATCACTCGGGAGGATCAAGTCATGCGCATGAGCCACAGGCTCGGGTCGATAGCACTTGCGTTCGCCGCGATGGTCATTTTGCCCGCTATGCAGCACGCGCACGCGTCCGCACAACGCACGTTCGTAGCCTCGACCGGAAACGACACCCATCCGTGCTCGCTCACCCAGCCGTGCCGCTCATTCACAGCGGCCATCGCACAGACATTTGACAGTGCGAAGTGATCGTCCTCGACTGGGCGGGCTACGGTCCGATGACGATCACGAAGCGGCTTTCGATCATCGCCCCACCCGGCGTGTATGCCGGCATTTCGGTGGGAGTGGGCCAAACGGGCGTCCTGATCAACGCGGCGAACATCGACGTCACGCTGCGCGGGCTCTCGATCAACAGCACAGGAGGCGACGCCGGAATCGCCATGGCAAACAGAGCCATGCTCGTCATCGAGAATTGCGTGATCTCGAATTTCATCGATGGCATTGGCGTGAAAATCCAGACCGGGGCTACGGTGAATATTTCGAATACGGTCATTCGCAACACCCAGGTTGGAATCACCGCCGGCTTCGGCGCGACGGTGAACGTCGCAAATTCGCACGTGCTCGGCGTCAGCAGCGAGGGCATCCTGATCACCGGCGCTTCGGCCGCGACGACGAACATGTACATCGTCGACACCGTGGTCACCGGAGTCGCCGGCTTCGCCAATTGCATAGACAATTTCGCGGGCGGCCCCGGCGCCGGAAACATTTCCGCGACGCGGGTGACGGTCAGCGGCTGTAACTACAGTTTCATAAACGAGACTGCTGGCGGCGGAACGATGATCGTCAGCAACAGCATGGCGACGGGCAATGTCATCGGATTCGGAAATGCGAGCGGTGTGTTCAGGTCGCTCGGCACCAACCACGTGAGCGGAAACGGCACCGACAAAACGGGCACGATCACTGTCATCCCGCAAAGCTGACTGGCGTGTCGGTTGCGCGCGTTCACATGAGCGCAGTATGAGGCGCGGGCTCAAGCGGCGGCGATTCCATAGCGTCTGCGAAGCGAATCGGCTAACGTCTTCCCGGCGATCGAGACCAGGAACACCACGGCGATGTAGAGCGCCGCCGTCACCGTCAGAATCTCGATCGGCTCGTACCAGATGTTGACGATCTTCTGCGACTGGAACATCAGATCCTGGACGGTGATCACCGATACCAGCGTCGACGACTTCACGATGACGGTGAACTGGTTGACGATCGATGGCGCCGTCGCGAGCGTGACCTGGGGCACGATGATGCGCCGGAACGTCGTGATCGGAGACATGCCCACCGAGTAGGCGGCCTCGCGGTGGCCGCGCGGCACCGCCTCGATGCCACCGCGGAAAGTCTCCGCGAGATATCCGCTCGACTGCAGTCCGAGCGCGAGCCATGCGGCAGCGAAAAAGCTGTCCGGAAAGCCGAACAACGATGGCCACACGTAGTTCACCCACAGCAACTGGACGAGGATCGGTGTCGCGCGGAAGAATTCGGTGAGCGCGATCGCCACCGGTCGCAGCGGCTTCACGTACATCCGGACAAGGCACAGCACGAGGCCGCCCACCACCGCGAACACGAAGGCGAGCGCGCAGACCTCGAGCGTGACGACGAGGCCGCTGAAGAGCGCGTCACGTTGATTCCAGACGAGCCGCTCCCAGTTGCTCATCGCCGGTGCCTCGTCATGCGTAGATCTTGCTGCGCCAGCGCTCCGACAGCGCGCGCAGCGTGCTGCCGGCGACGAAGATCACAGCGAAGTAGATGAGCGCAGCACCGGTGTAGAGCGGCAGCGGCTGCATCTCCTGCTGCGTGATCATCGATACCTGGTACATCAGCTCGGGCACGGCGATCAGCGACACGATGGTTGTGGCCTTGAACAGCGAAATGAACTGATTGAGCGATTCCGGCAGCATCCGCCGCACGACCTGCGGCAGCACGATGCGCCAGAGGATCAGGCGTTCGGACATGCCGCACGCGCGCCCGGCCTCGATGTGGGCCTTTGGAATCGCCTCGATGCCCGCCCGGAACGTCTCGGCGAAATAGCCGCTGTAGACGAAGCCGAGCGCGATGACGCCCGACACGAACGGGTCGAACTCAAGCCGCGTTGCGAGCAGCAAGCCGATGAGCAGCGGCAACACGAAATGCACCCAGACCACCATGATGTAATCGGGCGCATTGCGGAAGATCTCGACGTGCACCGTGCCGATCCAGCGCACCGGCCGCAGGCGGCTTACGCGCATCAGCGCCGCAGCGAGCCCGACACCCAGCGCGAGGACTGCCGCGGCAGCGAACACGTAGAGGTTGATCGCGAGCCCGCGCAGCAGGACGACGCGATACTCCCAGAATATCGACAAATCGAGGGCTTGCTGGACGGATTCGGACACGGCTTGGGCGATCGAAGCGACGCGTTGGAAGGGTGAAAGCAGCAGGTGGCCCGCGGTCGTGCTGCGTGCGCCGGCTAGTGCAGATACGTCGAGATGAATTGACGCAGCCGCTCGGATTTCGGAGCGCCGAAAATCGCCTGCGGCGGTCCTTCCTCCTCGATCATCCCGTTGTGCAGGAAGATCACGCGGTCGGAGACGTCGCGCGCGAATCCCATCTCGTGCGTGACCACGATCATCGTCGTGCCGTCGCGCGCGAGCTCACGCATCACGCCGAGGACCTCGTCGGTGAGCTCGGGGTCGAGCGAGCTGGTCGGCTCGTCGAACAGCATAACCTTCGGCTGCATCGCGAGCGCGCGCGCGATGGCGACACGCTGCTGCTGACCGCCGGACAACCGCGCCGGATACTCGTGGGATTTCTCGGACAGGTGGACGCGGCGCAGACATTCCTCGCCCAGCTCGATCGCCTGCCTGCGCGGCATCCGGCGCACGCGGATCGGCGCCTCGATGACGTTGCCCAACGCGGTCATATGCGGCCACAGATTGAATTGCTGGAACACCATTCCGAGCTCGCTGCGCATCCGGTTGATTTCGCCGATCGACCTCGGATTGCGCGCGCCGGTCGCGTCCTTGCGGTAAACGAGCGACTCGCCTTCGATCAGCACATCGCCGGACGTAGGTGTTTCGAGATGGTTGATGCATCGCAGAAGCGTGCTTTTCCCCGACCCGCTCGCGCCGATCATGCTGAGCACGTTGCCGCGGTGGACGTCGAAGGAAACGCCGCGCAGCACTTCGAGCGTGCCGAACCGCTTGTGGAGGTCGACGACGCGGATGTTTGGAATGTCGCTCACCGGAACTGCGGCGGTTTGGGCGATTGCCGGCACGGCGATTTCTTTTCGACACATATGATGGTTTATCATCTCTGACTTCATGGTGAATTGGCAAGGAGCCATGTACCGAATCCCTGCGGAGATCGGCGCGACCGTCGACGAGATCGACACGCCGGCGCTCATCGTCGACCTCGACGCGTTCGATCGCAATCTCGGCAAGATGGCGGAGTTCGCGCGCACCCTCGGCGTGCGGCTGCGCCCGCATGCGAAGACGCACAAGTGTCCGTCGATCGCGTTGAAGCAGATCGCCGCCGGCGCCGTCGGGCAGTGCTGCCAGAAGGTCGGGGAAGCCGAGGCGCTGGTGCACGGCGGCGTGCGCGATGTGCTGGTCAGCAACCAGGTCGTCGGCGACCACAAGCTGCGTCGTCTCGCCGCACTCGCCGCCGACGCCAACGTGGGCCTTTGCTTCGACGCGGTCGAGCAGATCGAGGCGGCGTCACGGGTGGCCCGCGATTTCGGCGTCCGGATCGATGCGATGGTCGAGATCGATGTCGGCATGCAGCGCTGCGGCGTCGCGCCGGGCAAACCGGCGAGCGATCTCGCGCAGCGCATCGGCGACGCGCCGGGGTTGCGCTTCCGCGGGCTGCAGGCTTACCACGGTAGCGCGCAGCATCTGCCCACGTGGGATGAGCGCGAGCGTGCGATCCGCAGCGCCGCGCAGTCCGTGCGCGCGACGCTCGAGGCGCTCGATCGTGCCGGAATGCGCTGTGACGTCGTCAGCGGTGCCGGCACGGGCACGTGCTGGTTCGAGGGCGCGAGCGGGATCTGGAACGAATTGCAGGTGGGATCCTACGTGTTCATGGATACCGACTACGCGAGGATCGGCGGGCGCGACGGTGGCCGTTACACGGAGTTCGAGCACAGCCTGTTCGTGCTGGCGACGGTGATGAGCGTGCCGACCGCCGAGCGCGCGGTGGTGGACGCCGGACTCAAGTCGTACAGCGGGGAGAAGGGGCCACCCTGGGTCCGCGGCCGACCCGATCTCGAGGTGATCGGAATCGCGGACGAGCATGGCAAGATCAGGCTTTCCGCGGAATCGGCGCCGTTGCGCCTGGGTGACAAGGTGATGTTGATTCCGGGCCACTGCGATCCGACCGTCAATCTTCACGACTGGTATGTGGGGGTTCGCAACGCGCGAGTGGAGACGCTCTGGCCCATCACGGCGCGTGGCGCGAGCAGCTAGGCAATTACGGTCGCGCGGCGACCAACAATATTTTCCGGAGGATTCAGCAATGGACGACAACATGCAGGACGGCAAGCGCGACTTTCTCAAGAGCGCTGCATTGCTCGGCGTCGGAGCGGGCCTGCTCGCCGCCGGCGCCACGCCGCGCGATGCGATGGGGCAGATCCTCGAGACCGGCATCCGCGAGGATTCCACGCTCGCGAAGGTTCGCAAGGCCGGCGTGATGCGGGTCGGCTTCTCGCAGACCGGCCCGTGGTTCTACAAGGACGCCAAGACCGGCGACCTGGGCGGCATCTACAAGGACGCCGTCGAGCGGCTCGCCAAGGAAATGGAGCTCAAGGTCGACTTCAAGGAGGTCACGTTCCAGAACTCGACCGTCGGCTTGCGGCGCAACGACTACGATCTGTACGGCTCGTCGCTCACCTACACGATGGCGCGCGCGATGGTCGTCGATTACGTCGGGCCGCTATGGTCGAAGGGCAGCCTGCTGATGATCCACAAGGACAACGCCGGGCGCTTCAAGACCGCCGCCGATTTCAACGACCCGAAGGTGACGTTCTCGGTCGTCGCCGGTGGCAGCGAGGAGCCGCGCATCCCGATCCTGTTCCCGAAGGCGAAGCTCGTCACGACCGCCGGGCAGGTGGCACTCGGCGCCGAACCTGTGCGCGCGAAGAAAGCCGAAGTGTGGATGAGCGGTGACAGCGACGTGTTGCTGTTCGCGAAGCGCAACAATTGGGCGCAGGTGATCGAGCCCGACAAGCCGATCGACAAGCGCCCCAACACCTGGGCCGTTCGCTACGGTGATCCCGAGTGGAAGAACTTCCTCGACTTCTTCGCCGTGTTCATGAACGTCAACGGCGAGATGGACAGGCTTTTCCAGTACCACATGGAGAAGCTGGGCGTCTGACGCGAAAGCCTTCGAACGACAGCGGCGGGCGCTGACCGCGCGACCCGCCGCATCCGCTTCGTCCCTGCATCTATCTCATGATCGTCGATTGCCACGCCCACGTCTTTCAGCATTGGCAGGGGGCGTGCGGCCATCCGTCGGTCGCCGTCCACCTCAAATATCTGCAGAAGACCGTCACCCGACCGGCTGCGCGCGCGTTCCGCGTCCGCGACGGCGCGGAGGTCAAGCCATCGATGCTTTTCCGGCCGGGCGACAACACGTGGGCGGGGTTGACCGACGTGAGCTTCCGCGTCGGGCGATTCGGACAGCTCGCGTTCACATCGGAAGGCGAAGACTATTACGTGCAGTACATGCCGGTGGGCATGCAGGAAATGGCGTGCCCGCCGGAGCTGATGATCGCGCAGATGACGGTCGCCGGCGTCGATCACTGCATCCTGCAGGCGGGCGGCGGCTACGGCGCGATGAACGATTACAACGCGTTCGCACAGCATCAGCACCCCGCGAAGTTCACCGGGCTGCTCCACGTCGACGAGCCGACCGCCGATCGCGAGCAGACGCTCGCCGAAGTCGACCGCGCGGTCGATGCGTTGGGGTTGAAGGGCGTCTACTACGCGCAGGACTTCTCGCGGCACGGATATGCGCGCAACGTCGATCATCCGGCGTTCGAGCCGTTCTGGGGAAAGGTCGTGGCGCGGCGGCTGCCGGTGTTCATCGAGCTTTCGTCCGCACCGACGTACGACCGCGGCGGCTACATCGCGAATCTGCGCGCGCTCGACGTGCTGCTGCGTCGCTACCCGACGCACCGCTTCGTGCTGGTGATGGGTCCTCCGGTCGCGCACTTCGCCGCCTCGGGAAGCTGGGATTTCCCGTCGGATGTCGCTGCTGCATACAAGCGGGACAACCTGCTGATCGAGGTCATGTTCCCGATCAGCTGGGGCGGCGTCTGGGATTATCCGTATCCGGAGGCGCAGGCGCTCATTCGCGGCATGCGCGACATTTTCGGTGCATCGAAGCTCGTCTGGGGCTCCGACATGCCGAACGTCGAACGCTTCTGCACGTACCGGCAGTGCGTCGACTATGTGCGCAAGCATTGCACGTTTCTGAGCGTCACCGAGAAAGAGCGCATTCTCGGCACGAACGTCGCGGAACTGATGGGGCTCGAATGAGGTTATCGCGGCGGACGGCTTGCGCGGACGCACCGCGAATCGGAAAACGGCGATGAACGACGGCACCCGCGTCGGCATCGACATCGGCGGAACGTTCACCGACCTGGTATTCCTTATGCCCGGCGGCAAGGTCATGCGCTCGAAAGTGCTGTCGACGCCCGACGACTATGGGCAGGGCATCATCAACGGTCTCGAGAGCAGCGCCGCCGACGAGGGCATCCGCGGATCGCGCGTGGCGCAAATCATCCATGGCACGACCGTCGCCACCAACGCGGTGCTCGAAGGCAAGGGCGCACGCGTGGCGCTGATCACGACCGAGGGCTTCCGCGATGTGCTCGAGATCCGGCGTTTGCGCATGCCGGTGCTCTACGACATCCGTTTTCGCAAGCCGCCGGCGCTCGTGCCGCGGCGGCTGCGCTTCGAGGTGGCGGAGCGCCTCGACGACATGGGCCGCGTCGTGCGACCGCTCGACGTGCAGGGCGCACGACGCGTGATCGATGCGATCCTCGCCGAGAAAGTCGACGCGATCGCGATCTGCCTGATCAACGCCTATGCGAGCGGCGCCCACGAACGCCGGTTGCACGACCTCATCCGCGAGCGCGATCCTTCGATTCCGATCTCGGTGTCGAGCGAGCTGCTGCCCGAGATCCGCGAATACGAGCGCACCAGCACCACGGTCGTCAATGCGTACGTGCTGCCGCTCGTGCGCCATTATCTCGCCGGGCTGCAGCAGAAGCTGCGTCGCCGCGACATCGTTGCACCGCTCACCGTCATGCAATCGAGCGGTGGTGCGATGAGCGCAGCGGCCGCGAGCGAGCGGCCGATCCATATCCTCGAGTCCGGCCCGGCGGCCGGCGTCGTCGGCGCGGCCGAGTTCGCGCGGCGGCTCGGCGACCTGAGCGTGCTCAGCTTCGACATGGGCGGAACGACGGCAAAGGCTGCGCTGGTCGACCGCGGTCAGTTCCTGCGCGTGAACTCGCTCGAAGTGGGCGGCGGAATCAATATCGCGGGCCGGCTGTTGAGCGGCGGCGGCTATCACGTGCGCGCGCCGGCGATCGACATCGCGGAAGTAGGCGCAGGCGGCGGCAGTCTCGCGCGGTTGGACGCGGGCGGAGGATTGCGCGTCGGTCCCGACAGCGCCGGCGCGGCGCCGGGGCCCGCGTGCTACGACCGCGGCGGCAGCGTGCCGACCGTCACCGACGCGAACGTCGTGCTCGGATTCATCAATCCGGACGCGCTCGCAGGCGGCGGTCTGCCGATCCGGCGCATGCTCGCGGTGCAGGCGATCGACAACGCCATCGCGCGTCCGCTGAATCTTTCCATCGAGGAGGCGGCGTGGGGCGTGCATCGCGTCGCCAACGCCGCAATGGCGCGAGCGCTGCGCGCGGTGTCGACCGAGCGCGGCCGCGACCCGCGCGAGCTTTCGATCTTCGCGTTCGGCGGCAACGGCCCCGTGCACGCGGCGACACTCGCCCGCCTGCTCGACATCCGCAAGATCCTCGTCCCGCCGTTACCGGGCCTGTTCAGCGCGCTCGGCATGCTGTTCCCGCAGACGGAGCACCACTACGTGCGCACGCACAAGCGTCATCTGGACGAGCTCGATACCGACGCCCTCGAGGCCGATTGCGCAGCGCTCGAGGCCGACGGCCGATCGGCGCTGCAAGCGGAAGGCTTCGCCGCCGGCGATCAGCGGTTCGAACGGCTGATCGATTTGCGCTACGCCGGCGCCAACTCCGAGATCACCGTTGCGTTGCCCGCGACGCCGGCACCGGGCGCGGCGTTGCGCGAGCTGTTCGCACAGGCGCACGAGCAGCAGTTCGGTTACCGATCCGACGAAGAACGGATCGAAACGATGAGCGTGCGCGTGATCGCGCGCGGCGCGAGCGCATCGTCGCGCATTCCCGACCGGCTTGCGTTTGCCGCCGACCGCTACCGCGCGGGCCGATCACGCGTCGTCTATTTCGGCCCCGACATCGGCAGCATCGAGACCGCGGTGTGCGGCCGCAGCGATCTCGACACATCGTGGCGCGCCGGGCCGTTGCTCATCGAGGAGTTCGACAGCACCACCGTCGTCCCGCCCGATGGCCGTGCGCGGCGAATCGACTGGGACACCATCGAGGTCGAGCTCCAATGATGCCTTTGGAGCTTCCATCCGCATCGTTGGACTCCGGTCTGCGGCCGGGCCTCGCTCGCACGCGCGACCCGTTCGCGCTCGAGCTGATCAAGAACGCGCTGGTAGCGCTGGCCGACGAAATGGCGCTCACGGTGTACCGCACGGCGCGCTCGTTCGTCGTCAAGGAAGCGCTCGACTTCTCGACGGCGCTGTTTCTTGCCGACGGCCAGTTGATCGCACAGGGAACGTGCCTGCCGTTCCACCTGGGTGCGATGCCGTTCGCGGTGCGCTCGGTGGTGAGGGCGTACAAGGACCGGATTCGTCCCGGTGATCTCTTCATCACCAACGATCCGTACGACGGCAGCACGCACCTGCCCGACATCGTGCTCGTGCGGCCGATCTTCATCGACGCGAGGCTCGTCGGCTACTCGGTCGCGCTCGCGCACATGACCGACATCGGCGGGCGGATGCCGGGCGGCAACGCGAGCGATTCGACCGAGCTCTATCAGGAGGGCCTGCGCATTCCTCCGGCGAGGCTGTGGCGTGAAGGCGAGCCCGACGAGACGATGTTCCGGCTGATCGAGCGCAATGTGCGCGTCCCGGACAAAGTCATCGGCGACGTCCGCTCGCTCGTGGCCGCCTGCATCGTCGGCGAGCGCGAGTTCATCCAGCTCGCGCAGCGCTATGGCGTCGCGCAGTTCGAGCAGCATTGCCGCGACCTGCTCGACTACACCGAGCGTTTCACGCGCTCGGAAATCGCCCGCCTGCCGAAAGGCACGTGGCGCTTCGTCGATTACCTCGACGGCGATGGCATCGATCCGCAACCGATCCGGTTCGAAGCGACGGTGACCATTCGCGCCGAGGACATGACGATCGATCTGACCGGTTCGTCTGCGCAGGTGCGCGGCGCGATCAACTGCGTGTATCCGTTCACGCTGTCGACGGCGCTCGCGTGCGTGCGCTCGATCATCGACCTGTCGATCCCGAACAATGCGGGGTATTTCCGGCCCATCGAGGTGATTGCGCCTGAAGGCAGCGTCGTCAATCCGCGGCCGCCGGCGGCCGTCGCCGCGCGTGGAATCACCGGTATTCGCATTGCGGACACGATCTTCGGCGCGCTTGCGCAGGCCGTTCCCGACATCCTGCCTGCGTGCGGCTCGAACGGACCGGATGTGGGCATATCGTATGGCGGAACCGACGCGGACAACAAACCGTTCGTGTATCTCGAGTTTCTGCTCGCGTCCTGGGGCGGCGGACCCGACCGCGACGGCATGGATGCGTGCACGGGAACGCTGGTCAATTACTCGAACGCGCCGGCGGAAATGATCGAAGCCGATCAACCGCTCGCGATCGAACGTTATGCGCTGGTACCCGACACCGGAGGGCCGGGACGCTTTCGCGGCGGCCTCGCCGTCGAGCGTCACCTGCGGTTCAAAGCGAATGCCGCGACGCTGCAGATCCGATCCGATCGTCGCGATCACCCGCCCTACGGCTTGCAGGGAGGATGCAACGGCGCGCCGTCGGACGTGAAGATTGTGCGTGCTGACGGCCGCGAGGAAGCATGCCCGGCGAAATTCCTGACGACGGTGAACGCCGGTGATCTGCTCAAGGTGCGCCTGTCCGGCGGTGGCGGTCACGGGAATCCGTTGGCGCGCGATCCCGCCGCCGTGCTCGACGACGTTATCGAGCAGAAGATGTCGGCGGCGCACGCGCTCGACGCCTACGGCGTGGTGATCGCCGGCATCCCGCCCAAGGTCGATGAGACTGCAACGCGGGCGCTTCGCGCGCGCAAGGCCTGAGCGTCGCCGGCGGCGGACAAGACGTCGCCATCATCTTGCCGGCGGGTTGCCGAGCTCGCGAGGAAACACCATGACACCCGTTCGCTGGGGCATTCTGTCGACCGCATTGATCGGCACCGGAAGAGCTGTTCCCGGCATGCTCAAGAGCAAGACACTCGAGGTCGCAGCGATTGCCTCACGCAGCTTGCCGAAGGCTGTGGAAGCGGCGGCGGCACTGGGCATTCCCAACGCGTACGGCTCCTACGAGGCGCTGCTTGCCGACCCGTCGATCGAGGCGATCTACAATCCGCTCCCGAACCATCTGCATGTACCCATGACGCTGGCGGCAGCGCAGGCCGGCAAGCACGTTCTGTGCGAAAAACCGATGTCGTTGACCGCGCCCGAGCTCGAGGTGCTCCGGCCGTACGCATCCCGCGTTCATATGCGGGAGGCATTCATGGTGCGTTTTCATCCGCAGTGGATCGAGGCGCGCGAACAGGTGCGCCGAGGCGTCATTGGCGAGTTGCGCTTCATCTATGTGGCGTTGACGTATTTCAACGACAATCCGGCAAACATCCGCAACATCGCGGATATCGGCGGCGGCGCGTTGTACGACATAGGGTGCTATGCGATCGTGGCCGGCCGCTGGTTCTACGAGCGCGATCCCGAGCGCGTCGTCGCCTCGATGGATCGCGACCCGGTATTCAAGACCGATCGCACGACGAGCGGCCTGCTCGATTTCGGCGGCGGACGGCAATTGACATTCACCGTATCCACTCAGTCGGCGCGTTTTCAGCGCATAGAGCTCGTCGGGACGAAAGGCCGCATTGAAATCGAGATTCCCTTCAATGCGCCGCAGGATGCGCCCTGCCGCGTTGCCATCGACGACGCGAGCGGGCTGGACGGCTCGGGTATCCGTACGCTGACGCTTCCGGTCGCCGATCAATATAAGTTGCAGGCTGAAGCATTCTCGCGCGCCGTGCGCGAAGAGCGGCCGAATTCGGAGGCGCTCGATGATGCGGTGATGAACATGCGAATCATCGACGCGCTCTTCCTGTCCGCGTCAAGCGGGCATTTCGAGCATCCATGACCGCCATCCGAATCGCCGCTGCTTGTTGCTGCCGAAGACGAGATCGGCATCGGACTCATGGCTTGTAGGCAATGACCTCGATCTCGATCCTGGTCTCGACCATGAGCTTCGCCTGTGTCGTCGAGCGCGCCGGCTTTTTTCCGGGGAAGAACTCGCTGTAGACGCGATTGAATTCACCGAAGTCGCGTGCATCGTCGAGCCAGACCGTGGTCTTCACCACGTCCTCGAGCGTGCAACCCGCCAATGCAAGCGCATGAGCGACATTTTTCATCGTCTGGCGCGTGTGAGCGTCTATCCCGCCCGCAATGATGTCGCCGTTTTCATCCTTGGCTACCTGGCCGGACACAAACACGAAGTCGCCGGCCTTCGTCGCCGGAGAGAACGGCAATGTTCGTGTACCCGCATTGCTCTCTTCAAAGAACTCGATCGTCATTCGGCGCCTTTCGCGAAGAAGGATTCATCGATTCTGTGCGCGCCGGAAAAACGTCAAGGCCGGCCGCTCACGCTTCCTCATAATCCCGGTTGGAACGTAATAACCTTACATCAATTTGGGCGGCGCCGGCAGCCCGATCGATCATCCGATGGCCATACGTTCGGAGACAAAGAGGGAGTTGACAGTCCGCACAAGCTTGGAATATTGTGGACGGCGTAATTAAATTACACCAGCGGCGAAAGATCGGCCTTCTGAGATTGGATCTCCTCGTGACGCTCAATCTGCAGCCGATCCTTCGAGAGGTCATCGACGACCGCATGAAGGGCTTTCCCCACGGCGTCACGCCGTTGCCGCTACAAGACTTTTCGGCGCAGGAGTGGAATGTCGTTCGCGGCGACATGCCGTTCCCGATTGCGATCATCAAGACGTCCGCGCTTTCGCACAACGCGCAGTGGATGCGCGATTTCACGGCGGAAACCGGGGTGCTGCTCGCACCGCATGGAAAGACGACGATGTGCCCGCAGATCTTCGAGCGGCAAATCGGTGCCGGCGCGTGGGGAATGACGGTTGCCACCGTGCAACAGCTCGGGATCTGCGTCGCCCTAGGCATCAGGCGGATCATCATGGCCAATCAGCTGGTGAGCCGCCTCGATGTCGCGCGTGTCGTAGAGCTTTGCAATCGCCACGCGGACCTGGAGTTCTATTTCCTGATCGACTCGGTGCAACAGTTACAGCTCGTGGCTGCACATGCGCAGAGATACACGCTCGAGCGGCCACTGACGGCGCTGCTCGAACTGGGATTGGCAGGCGGGCGCACGGGTGCCCGTACGGCAGACGAAGCGCTGGCGGTGGCACGCGCCGTTGCTTCCACGCCTTCGGTCGTGTTGGCAGGGGTGGAATGCTACGAGGGCCTGACGATCACCGGCGATCCAGAAGAGGACGCGCGGCACGTGGGTGGCTTCCTCGAGTATGTCAAGGATGTGGCCGCTGCCTGTGACGCGCAGGGGCTTTTCACGCGCGACACGATCATTCTTTCCGCGGGCGGCTCGGCGGTATTCGACATCGTCGCGCGCGAGCTGCCGACGCGATTGTCGCGTCCGGTGCAAACGATTCTGCGTAGCGGCTGCTACGTCACTCACGATTCGGGATTGTACGAGCGGATGTTCCGGGCGGTCGAGAAACGCGGGGGAGATCGATCGCGAATCAAGCCCGGGCTACGCCCCGCGTTGGAAGTGTGGACGCAAGTGCAATCGCGGCCCGAGCCGACGCTTGCCATCCTCACGATGGGCAAGCGCGACGTTTCCTACGATGTGGACATGCCGCGGCCGATCGCCTGGTATCGCGCGAGCATTCACGACCGGCCACAGGCGGTTCCTCCCGAATGGCGGATTACCAAGCTCAACGACCAGCATGCGTACCTCGACCTGCCCGCAGATGCCGACCTGATGGTCGGCGACCTTTTGGGGTGCGGGATCTCGCATCCGTGCACGACGTTCGACAAGTGGCAACTGCTGATCGAGGTCGACGACGCCTACAACGTCATCGGCGGTCTGCGAACTTTCTTCTGAGCGATGGAAAATCCGCTGCTCCTCCCGCGCGTAACGATCGATCCTCTCGGAAAAATCCGGGAACAATTCGATTCGTTGCCCGCAGCCCAGCGACAGGTCGGTCAGGTGTTTCTCGACGACCCGGAAGCGTCCGTTCGGGCCAATGTCGAGGAGCTTGCGCGATTGGCCGACGTCAGCGCGCCAACCGTGATCCGCTTCTGCCGCGCGCTCGGCTTCGATGGCCTGAGCGACTTCAAGCTGCAGCTCGCGCAAAGCCTTGGCGTGGGCACGCCTTACCTTCACCGCGCGGTGAGCCCCAACGATAACGCGAGCAGCGTCATACACAAGATCCTGTACGGGGCCGCTGCTGTTCTGACCAACCTCGAGAACCATGTGGATGCCGGCGCGGTCGAGTCGGCCATCGGAAAGCTCGCAGCGGCCCGTCGCATCGATTGCTACAGCGTCGGATTCATATCGACGTTTCTGGCGACCGATGTGCAGGCGCGACTGTCACGTCTCGGCCTTACAGCGAACGCCTATTTCGACGCGCACATGCAACTGATCTCCGCGGCTTCGCTCTCATCGCACGATGTCGTGCTTGCGATTTCGCACGTCGGTCGGATGCCCACGTTGCTCGATGCGGTCGATGTTGCGCGCGAGCAGGGCGCGACGGTGATTGGCGTTACCCAACCGGATACGCCGCTCGCGCAACGATGCACGATACCGCTGACCGTCGTCGTCCCCGAAGATGCCGTCGTGCGCGTCGGGACGGAAGCATGTCTTGCCGGCCTCGTCCTCAACGAGATCCTGATGGTGGGCGTTGGACTCCTGCTCGGGCCTACCGCAATCGACGGACTGACGCGAATACGCGAAGTATTGCGTGGGCGCGGGATCGACAGCGAGGGCCATCCCGCATTGCAGTGGGCCTGGTCGAAAGCGGAGCGCGACGCGGTCGCCGATGAGTGAGAAGGCACCCTTGCGAAACGGCGCGCTGTTGCTGCGCGGCGGCGTTGTCATCGATGGAACGGGAGCCGCGCGCTATGGCGCCGACCTGCGGATCGAGGACGGACGAATCAGCGAGATCGGCGCCGACCTCGTAACGCGAGGCGAAACCGAGATCGATGTCGGGGGACGCGTGGTATCTCCCGGCTTCATAGACGTGCATACCCACGACGATCAACTGGCGCTCGCATCGCCGCAGATGCTGCCGAAGCTCAGTCAGGGCGTGACCACGGTAGTCGTGGGCAACTGCGGAATCAGCCTGGCGCCGCTCGTCCACCCCAACGTGCCGCCTCCGCTGAATCTGCTGGGTGGAACCGACAAGTACGTGTTCCCCACGATGCAGGCTTACGCGCAGGCCGTCGACGCGGCGCAGCCCGCGGTGAACGTGGTTGCGCTGGTCGGACATTCCACGTTGCGTGTTGCGACGATGGATGATCCCTATCGTCCGGCGACCAAGGCGGAGCAGTCGCAAATGATCGTGTTGGCGCAGGAGGCGATGCGAGCGGGTGCGTCGGGGCTCAGCACCGGCACGTTCTATCAAACGAGCGCGGCTGCAGACGCTGCCGAAGTCGTGCTGCTCGCGCGCGTTGCCGCCGAAGCGGGTGGGATCTATGTCAGCCATATTCGCAACGAGTCCGAACGGATCATGGAATCGCTGGAGGAGGCTTTTTCCTCGGCTCACGAGGCCGCGATCCCCGTCGTCATCTCGCATCACAAATGCGCCGGGCCGGCAAACTGGGGGCGCTCGGTTCAGACGCTGGCCTACATCGATGCCGCCCGCCGCAAACAGTCGATAGGCCTCGACGCCTATCCGTACATCGCAGGTTCGACGGTGCTTCGCGCCGATCTCATCGATGGTGTCATCGACGTCATGGTGACGTGGTCGGAGCCTTATCCGTCCATGAGCGGCCGCTCGCTCGCCGATATCGCCCGGGAATGGGGTTGCACGCAGCACGAGGCTTGCGAGCGGCTGCAGCCGGGCGGCGCGATCTATTTCCAGATGCGCGAGGATGACGTCAGGAGAGTGCTGAAGTACGAGGCCACGATGATCGGCTCGGACGGCCTGCCGCACGACAAACACCCGCATCCGCGGCTGTGGGGCACGTTCCCGCGAGTGCTCGGGCGTTACGCGCGCGAGCTCGGCCTGTTTTCGCTCGAGGAAGCCGTACACCGAATGACCGGACTCTCGGCTCGGCAGTTCAACCTCAAAGGCCGTGGCGAGATCAGCGTCGGCAATGTTGCTGACCTGGTCGTTTTCGATTCCGAGCGAGTGATCGACCGGGCGACTTACGACAATCCGACCGTGACCGCCGACGGCATCGACCTCGTGATGGTGAAAGGCGAAATCGCCTATCGCGACCATCGACCCACCGGTGTTCGCGTCGGGCGCTTTCTGCGCCGGGAGCCGCGCGGGTGACGAGCTTGACCGCTTCGTTGCCTGCGGGCGAAAACGCACGAGCGGGCCGTGTCGGGTACGATCGGCCGGCGTTCGCCTATCTGCTGAATGCGCCTTCGCTGATCGCGATTTTCCTGCTGGCCGGATACCCGATCGTCTATTCGGCCTGGATCAGCTTTCACAAGTACAACCTCAAGCGGCCGCGCGTCTTCGACTTCATCGGTCTCGACAATTACAGCGAGATCCTCAAGTCCCCCGAATTCTGGTCCGCGCTGTGGATCACGGTCCAGTTCACGGTTCTGGTGGTAACCCTCGTTGCAGTGCTCGGCGTCTGCATCGCGTTGCTGCTCAATCAACGGTTTCCCGGACGCGGAGTGCTGCGCACGCTGATCCTGCTGCCGTGGGCCATTCCGCCCGTTGTCAACGGGCTTATGTGGCAGTGGATCTACGATTCAAAAATAGGCGCGTTGAATGGACTGTTGATGAGCATTGGCGCCATCAATGAATATCGCGGCTGGCTATCGGATCCTACGTCTGCGCTATTAGCGCTGGTCAGCGCCGACCTGTGGAACACGCTGCCGCTCGCGGTCATTCTGTTGCTCGCCGCATTGCAACGCATTCCCGCCGAGCTCTACGAGGCCGCCCGCATGGATGGGGCGGGACACTTCCAGACATTCTGGTACGTCACGTTTCCCTGGCTTGCCCAAGTGCTTCTCGTCGTGCTCATCCTGCAAACGCTGGCCGCCATTCGAGCTTTCGACATCATTTATGTGTTGACGGGCGGTGGTCCCGGGACCGCGACTACGACGTTGACCTGGCAAACGTATCTCACCACGTTCGACAGCCTCGATTTCGGCAGGGGCAACGCGTATGCGTACACGGTCAGCATCATCACCCTCGGCTTTGCCGTGATTTACTTTCGCGTTCTGTATCGGCGTGGGGATTTCGAGGGATGAATCGGCACGCGTTGCCTCTTCGGATGCCCGGCGAAGCGATGCGTACGGGCTTCCTCGCCGTGTGCGGCATTGTCCTCGCGATCTACATTCTCGCGCCGTTCTGCTGGCTGCTCCTGACGAGCTTCATGCATGAGCAGGATGCGCTGGCGGTGCCGCCGAACTGGATTCCAACCCATCCGACCTTGTCGAACTACATGTCGTTTCTGAATCCGTCCGGCACGCGCGCGATCGTCGGCAGCCGCGCGCTGGAAGAAACGATGCCCGGCATGGTGAACTCGCTGATCGCGGCGAGCGGAACCGCTGCACTGAACCTCGTCCTCGGTACGTTCGCCGGGTATAGCTTGGCTCGGTTGAGGTTCCGGGGCCACGGAAGCCTGCTAGGACTGTACCTCGGCTCCCGGATGCTCCCCGGCATTGCGCTGATCGTTCCCCTTTATCTCACGATCAAGACGCTGGGCCTTCTCGACCATCTTTCGGCGCTCATCGTGACTTACTTGTCCTTCACGCTGCCGTTCACGATCTGGCTGCTGAAGAACTATTTTCAGACCATCCCTCGGTCGCTGGAGGAAGCAGCGTTCATGGATGGATGCAGCTGGCTTCAGATGATGACCAAGGTCCTGCTGCCCGCCGCAATTCCAGGGCTGATTGCGGCGGGCATGTTCGCCTTCATGACGGCATGGAACGACTATTTGTTCGCGGTGATCCTCACGAGCACGACGGCTTCGAAAACGCTGCCCGTCGTCGTCGCGGGATTCGTCACCGACGTGACGACTGAACGAACGCTGATGGCAACAAGCGGCGTGCTCGCCGTCATTCCGCCATTGGTGCTCGCGTTCTTGTTCCAACGACTGATTGTCCAAGGGCTTACCAGCGGTGCGGTGAAAGACTGAGGCCGCCGCCGGTTGCATGCAGCTCAACTGTGGAGGGAAACGCAATGGCACGCAGAGACGACTTGTATCAGCAGCTGTCCCGTCGCGACTTTCTGAAGGCGACGACCATGGCGGGCCTGGGCGTTGGCCTCGGCAGCGCCGGATGGCTGTCCACGGCGTTGGCAGCCGAAAAGACGATCAGCTTCTCGGGTTGGGCGTTCGAGCCGCAGGTCGCCGACGGCCTGTGCAAGCAATTCATGGCGCAGAATCCGGACGTCCGGGTGAACTACACGCCACTCGATCTTCAGCTCTACAACGAAAAGATGGTCGCGCTGTTCAACGCGGGTTCGCAGCCCGATGCGTTTTACGTAAGAGACACCAATCTCGCGGCCTGGGTCGAAGCGGGCTGGATGCAGCCGATCGACGGGCTGCCGAAGCTCGACGAGCTCAACAAGGACATCTTTCCGTTCAACCGCGAGGCGCTGTCCTATAAAGGCAAGCAATACGGAACGCCCTATTACGGCGATATCTACCTTTACCTGTACGACAAGAAGGCGCTCGCGACTGCGAATGTGAAGAGCCCGCCGGTCACGCTCGACCAGCTGAAGAGCGCCGCGCTCGAAGTGAAAAAAGCGGGAATCGCCAAGTATCCGATTCTCAAGGGCTACAAGTTCAATACCGACGGGCTCGACGAACTGTGGTCGATGGTGTTCGCATCCGGCGGTCATCTTTTCAATCCGGATATGGATCCCGTGTTCGCAGACGAGGACAAGACGGCATTGGCGATCGTCGAGTGGATGCTCGAGGCGATGCACTCCTGGGAAATCCTCGACCCGCGCGGATTAGAGCTCGACGAGACCCAAGTGCGCGATGCATACGTGAGCGGCCAGGCGGTCTTCACGTCCGCGGTGGGCAACGTATTTCCGCGGGTGAACAATCCGGCTCTCAGCAAGCGTGCGGGCGATATCCAGATGACGCGCTTCCCCGGCTTGAAGGATGCCGGCAAAGGGCCGATGGGGTGGACGCGGCTGTACGGGATCAGCTCGAAAACGAAGGAACGCGATGCCGCCTGGCGCCTCATTTACTTTCTGGGCGGCAAGGACTCGAAAGGGCAATATCTGTCCGCGAAGACCTGGTATCTGCAGTACGGGGTCGGCTACGCGTTCAAGTCGCTCGATCAGGATCCGGATATCGTTGCCGCGCAGAAAAAGGCCGGCTACGACTTCGACGTGCTGCGGCAGCAAACCAACAACGCACGTGCGCGCGAGAACATCAACACGTCGTGGTACTTCGAGTGGGATCGCTACACACAGACGCAAATCCAGAACGTGCTCCTGCGCCAGATCAAGCCGGCGGCCGCGCTGGCCGCCTCCGCGAAGAAAGCACGCGATCTGAAGAAGGCCGCGAGCTGACCGTGTTCGCGATCGAGCGAAAAGGGACAGAGCCCGCGGTGCTGTTCGTCCACGGGTTCTGTCAATCGTCGGCGTATTGGACTCCGACCGTCGAGCGGTTGGCGAGGCTCGGCGTTGCGGCGTTCGCGCCGGATCTGCCGGGGTTCGGCGCATCGGCACGTGAAAAAGGTCCGTACACGATGGCCGCGCTCGCGGACGCGCTGGCGACGCAACTCGACCTGTGGCGAATGCCACGCATTGTCCTCGTCGGCGGATCGATGGGAGGTGTCGTCGCGCAGCATTTCGTGCTGCGCCATCCGGAGCGTGTCGAGCGTTTGCTATTGGTGGCGACGGGGGGCGTGACGGCAAACAAAGCGGTCGCGCTCGAGAAGGCGGACGCCCTCGCCGCAGCCGGCTGGAACGAGCAGACCGTTTCGCCGATCGTCGATGGCTTCTTCCATCGGCGTCCGTCCGCACCGGAGTTGGCCGAGTATCGGAGGATCGCGCTGGCCGCTTCGCAAGCCGCCGCGGTCGAGGCGGCCCGATCCAACGCTGTCAATCGCACCCTCGACGAGCTTCGATCCATTCGCGTTCCGACGATGATCGTCCAGGGTCGTCACGACCGCGCTCGCACGCCGGAGCACGGTGCCGACATGCGCGATCGCATCGCGGGGAGCCGGCTTGTGGTTCTCGAGGGCTCGGGTCATACGCCGCATCTCGAACAGCCTGAGGAGTTCCACGAGATCGCCATCCCGTTCCTGCTCGGCAGGCATTAGTCACGCGGGGCCGAAACAATCGTCGACGTCATTCTTTACGATCGGAGAAATTCGTGTTGTTCGATGAAATCAGCGGAAAGGTCTGTCTTGTGACCGGAGCCAGTCGAGGCATCGGCGCCGCCGCAGCGCGCGGCCTCGGAGCTTGCAGGGCGAAGGTCGCCGTGCATTATCGAACCGGCCGTGCGCAAGCCGAACAGGTTGCGGCGGATATCGAGCGAAGCGGAGGCGCCGCACTTCTGCTGCAGGGCGACATCGCGGATCCCGGCACCGTCGATCGGCTGGTCGCGGAAACCGTATCCGGGTTCGGCAGGCTCGACGTACTGATCAACAACGCGGCCGATCAGATATCGCGCGTTGACATTGCGGAAGTACCGGACGAGCTGTTCGACCGCCACGTGGCGGTGAATATCCGGCCGATCTTCGCCGCATGCCGTGCGGCCGTACGCCAATTTCGACGGCAGGAAGGCGGTCGGGGAAACATCATCAACGTGAGCTCGGTCGCCGCGCGTACCGGCGGCGGCGGCGGGTCTTACATCTACGCCGGTGCCAAGGCCTTCGTGTCGACGTTTTCGCGTTCGCTCGCGAAGGAAGTCGCGTCGCAGGGCATTCGGGTCAACGTGGTTGCACCGGGCGTCATCGCCACCGACATGCAGGATCGCGTCAGCACTCCCGAGCAAGTCCGCGCGGCCGTCAACCAGATACCGATGCGGCGTGTCGGCGAAGCAGACGACTGCACCGGTGCGTTCCTGTACCTGTGCTCCGACAAGCTCAGCGGCTACGTGACCGGTCAGGTGATCGAAGTCAACGGCGGTCTGCTGATGCCTTGATGCGTTTTCTGCGGAGCGAGGGGCAATGGCCGGCTTAGCGGTTCGTGACGTCCACAAGTCGTACGGGTCGACCGCCGTCATTCACGGCGTCAGCATCGACATCGACGATGGCGATTTCGTCGTGCTCGTCGGTCCGTCGGGCTGCGGAAAATCCACGCTGCTGCGAATGATCGCCGGTCTCGAGCCGATCACCAAAGGCGAGATCCGACTGGGCGGACGGGTCATCAACGGTCTGCCGCCCAAGGCGCGCGACATGGCGATGGTGTTCCAGAACTACGCGCTCTACCCGAACATGACCGTGTTCGAGAACATGGGCTTCTCGCTGAAGCTCAGCAAGGTCGATAAGCGCGAAATCCAGCAACGCGTGGGCAAAGCCGCAGAAATCCTCGGTCTCGATCCGCTGCTCGACCGCTATCCGCGTCAACTGTCGGGTGGGCAGCGGCAACGCGTCGCCATGGGGAGGGCGATCGTCCGCGATCCACAGGTATTCCTGTTCGACGAGCCGCTGTCGAACCTCGACGCCAAATTGCGCGTCGCGATGCGAACCGAGATCAAGGAGCTGCACCAGCGACTGAAGACGACGACCGTGTACGTCACGCACGATCAGGTCGAGGCGATGACGATGGCCGACAAGATCGTCGTCATGCACGACGGCGTCGTCGAGCAGTTCGGCGAACCGCTGGAGCTCTATGACCGGCCGAGAAACCTGTTCGTCGCCGGGTTCATCGGATCGCCGGCGATGAATTTCTTGAACGGCGTGCTGGGTACGGACGGCGGGAGAATGGTGTTCCGCTCCGAAGGCGGGCTGCAATTTCCCGTGGACGGGATGAATGGCAGCGTCGGCGATCGGCACGTCGTGCTTGGAATTCGGCCCGAGCACATCGTGCTCACGCCGAACGGCGTGCCTGCGGAAGTCGCGGTCGTCGAACCCACAGGATCCGAAACGCAGGTGGGCTTCAAGAACGGCCGCCAGGATCTTATCTGTCTGTTCCGCGAACGAATCGTCGCGCGACCTGGTGAAACGATGCGCATAGCGCCGATGCCCGGTTGCACGCATTTGTTCGACGCGCAGACCACCGAACGGCTGGGTGGAGCTTGACACACGTGCCGGTCGACCGCATGTGGCAGTAAGGCGATCAATGAATTCATCGCACGGCGAGCTCCAACCGTGGCAATGGCCGCAGGAAGAGTGGCGTTCGCGGGTGAACCAGGTGCGCGCCGGTCGGCCTCTGCGCCCTTGCGCATGGAAGGGCGGCGCGAAGTGCGCGGTCGCCTTGTCGTTCGATTCGGACCATGAGACCAACGAGCTTCGCGACGGCGGAACCTCCATCGGCCGGCTCTGTTGGGGCGAGTACGGAAGTCGCGTCGGCGTTCCCCGGATCCTCGAGATGCTTCGCAAGTATGGGATCCCCGCGTCTTTCTACGTTCCCGCCGTAACGGCTCTGCTGCATCCCGCCGAACAGCGGCGCATCGTGGCGGAGGGCCACGAGATCGGGCTCCACGGCTGGATTCACGAGTTGAATTCCGTGCTGCCCTACAAGGCGGAAAGGGATCTGCTGTTTCGGGCTGCGGACACGCTGGAGTCCATCACGGGCGTGCGCGCAGTGGGGCAACGCACGCCGTCGTTCGACTTCAGTCCTCACACGTTGACGATCGCGAAGGAAATGGGTCTGCTGTACGACTCTTCGCTGATGGCGGATGTCGACTGCTACGAGCTTCTGCTCGCGGGAGAACCGTCCGGCATCGTCGAAATGCCCGTGGAATGGATCCGCGACGACGGCGTGTATCTGTCGATGAACCGTTTCCAGGCGTCGCGCCCGTATACGCCGCCGGCCGACGTGCTGGACATTTTCCGTCGCGAGTTAGATGCCGCCTACGAAGAGGGCGGCATATTTCAGCTGACGATGCACCCTCATATCATCGGCTATCGCTCGCGCATCTGGATCCTCGAAGAGCTCATTCGGCACGCGCAGTCCCGTCCCGATGTCTGGTTCGCCACACACAAGGATGTCGTGCATTGGGCGCTGAACCACGCCGAGCAGACGTCCTGATCCCAGGTGTCGCGGTCGGCAAGATCCGAGTCGATGCACGTGATGGATAGCAGCTTCGAGGTCCGGGTCCAAAGGCACCGGCGGGCGCGTGATGCCGTGACCGAATGAAGAGGGCGACATGGAGCACCTTTACGAGCGGCTCGGCGTGCGCACGATCATCAACGCGAAAGGAACCTCGACGCGCGTGAGCGGCGGGATCATGCCGATCGAAGCAGCGAGGGCGATGTACGAGGCGTCGCAAGCCTGCGTCGACATGATCGAGTTGCAAGCGCGGGCGAGCGAGATCATCGCGGAGATCACGGGTGCTGAAGCGGGACTCGTTACCGCGGGGGCATCGGCGGGCTTGTTGCTTGGCACCGCCGCCTGCGTGACCGGGCTCGATCCGGGCAAGATGAACCGATTGCCCGATGCGACCGGCATGAGGAACGAGGTGATCGTCGCGCGCAGCCAGCGCAACTCCTACGACCACGCCGTCCGCTCAGTCGGAGTCGAGCTGATCGAGGTCGGAATCGCCGATCGCTTCAGCGGCGCCGGTGTGCGCGACGCGGAGCCCTGGGAATACGCAAACGCTATCAGCGAGCGGACCGCCGCGATCTTGTATGTCGCGCAACCGCATTCGTTGCCGACGCTGTCGGACGTGGTGACGGTCGCGCGTCGCGCGCGGGTTCCGGTGCTGGTGGACGCCGCTGCGCAGTTGCCGCCGGCCGAAAATCTCAGGCGCTTCATCGGCGAGGGCGCCGACTTGGTCGTGTTCAGCGGCGGCAAGGCCCTTCGCGGACCGCAAAGCTCGGGACTGCTGTGTGGAAGGCGCGACCTGATCGCGGCCGCGGCGCTGCAATGGATGGACACCGACATCTATTTCGACCAATGGAATCCGCCGCCGTCCTTCATCGACAAGAGCAAGATCATCGGTCTGCCGCAACATGGAATCGGCCGGCCGTGCAAGGTCGGCAAGGAGGAGATCGCCGGGCTGCTCATCGCGCTGCGCTTATTCATCGACGAAGATCCGGAACGCCGCCGCCGCGGCTGGGACAAGACGACACAGGCGCTCTTCACCGCAATGCGAGACCTACCGAATTGCGCGGTCGATATCGTGACGGACAGCCATGGCTTCGGCATGCCGAGCGTGCGGATGACGCTGGACGAAGCGGCGGCCGGCCGCACCGCGCTCGATCTCGTTCGCCAGCTTCAGGACGGCACGCCCAGCATCCACGTCGACAACAGCCGCGTGGCGCAAGGGATCATCGGCTTCGCGCCGATCGCCCTGAAGGCAGGGGAGCCCGCCATCATCGTCAAGACACTGAGCGAGCTATTGGCCCGCAGTCGATAGGCGCCGGACCGCGGTCGGACGTCACGGCGGCACGCACGGCGACTTGCAATGGCCGCGTAGAATTCGGGCCGCATGGATGAAGTTTCTGCCCTCGAGGTGATCGCGGTGCGGGCGGTCGAAACAGCGGACGGCGCGCGCACGCTGTGGAGCGACGAGGACCGCGCGTGACAAGCTGCGCCGGAGACGTTTATCGGGCGCCGCGCAACGCTCGCCATCGAAAGGCTCGGCGCGCGGCAACCCGCGCTTGCGCGCACGCTGCGTGCGCTGAGATGGCGTCCATGGGTCGGCAGCGCTCTCGTCGGCCTCGCGTTCGCGCTCGGCGTGTTTCTCGACCAGGTCGACAGTGCGAAGCGGATCAACATCGTCGCGCCGCCGGTGCTTGGACTGCTGATCTGGAATCTTGCCGTCTATGTCGCCATCGTCGTCGGCTACGTCGTGCGCTACGGCGAGGACTCGACACCCGGGCCGCTGCGCGGTGCCATCGCGCGTGTCGCCGGCGGCCTCTCGCGGCCGCGCCGCGGTGGCGGGATGCGCGATGCGATGCTCGCATTGTTCGAAGACTGGGCGCGGCGTTCCGTCCCGCTCTACGGCGTTCGTGCCGCGCGCATCTTGCACCTCGCGGCGGCGGCGCTCGCCGTGGGCGTGATCGCGGGCCTTTATCTGCGCGGCCTCGCGTTCGAGTACCGCGCGAGTTGGGAGAGCACCTTTCTCGACGCGCCGACGGTGCGCTCGATCGTCGCCTTCGCATACGCACCGGGTGCGTTCCTGACCGGCATACCGGTGCCTGCCATCGAGGCCGTTGCCGCGATCCGCTCGCCCGCCGGCGAAAACGCGGCGCGCTGGCTTCACCTGATGGCTGCCACGGTCGTAGCAATCGTTATTTTGCCGCGCCTGCTGCTCGCGCTCGTCGCCGGCGTTGTCGAGCGCCATCGCGCGGCGCATCTGCCGCTGCCGCTCGACGAACCGTATTTCCAGCGCCTGCTGCGCGGGTATCGCGGAGGACCGGCGCGCGTTCGCGTGATTCCGTACAGCTATACACCGGCGCCCGCGGCAATCGCGGGCCTCGAGGCTGTCGTGACGCGCGCGTTCGGCGGTAACGCGGCAGTGATGGTCACCCGGCCGATCGCCTACGGCACCGACGATGCGCTCGCAAGCGATGCGAGGCCTGGCGCCGGCACCACGCTCGTCGCGTTGTTCAACGCGAGCGCGACGCCGGAGCGCGAGGTGCACGGTGCATTCCTCGCGACACTCGCCGGGCAACGCGCCGGCGCCGAGGCGGTGTTGGCGTTGATCGACGAAGGCGCTTGGTCAGCGCGCTGGAGGAGCGAGCCCGCGCGCATTTCCGATCGGCGCGCGGCGTGGCGCGAGATAGGCGAAGAAGCTCGCGTGCCCATGGTGTTCGTCGATCTGTCGGCGCCCGATCTCGCGGCAGCTGAAAATGCGCTCGACTTGGCGATCGCCGACGGCGCACGATGAGCGACGATTCGAAGGTCACGATCGCGCTGTCGCTGATCTCGCACACCAATGCAGGGAAGACCACGCTCGCGCGCACGCTCCTCGGCAAGGACATAGGCTCGGTGCGCGACGTCCAGCACGTGACGCAGGAATCCACGCTCTATCCGATGATCGACACCGCCGAGGGGGACACATTGGCCCTGTGGGACACACCCGGTTTCGGCGACAGCGCGCGGCTTGCACGTCGGCTCGGGCAGCAGAGCAATCCGATCGGTTGGTTCCTGTCGCAGATCTGGGACCGCTTCCGGGACCGCGTTTTTTTTCTGTCGCAGCAGATCGTGCGCAACGTGCGCGATCAGGCCGACGTCGTGCTTTATCTCGTCAACGCGTCGGAGACCCCCGCGGATGCCGGCTATCTCGCGCCGGAGCTCGCTATCCTCGAGTGGATCGGCAAACCGGTGATCGTGCTGATCAACCAGACCGGCCGCCCGCGCCCGCGCGACGAGGAGCAGGCAGACGAAGCGATGTGGCGCGCTGCGCTGGGGCCGCGCCCGATCATCCGAGCAGTGACGACGCTCGATGCGTTCGCGCGCTGCTGGGTCCAGGAGATCGCACTGCTCGACCTCGTCGGCGATGCGCTGCCCGAAGCGCGCCGGTTGCCGTACAGGCGCCTCGTCGACGCGTGGCAGGCGCGGCGTTTCGCGCAGTTCGACAAAGCGCTGGCAGCGCTGGCGCAACCGATCGCCGAGGCGGCCTGCGATCGCGAACCGCTTCCCGAAGCGGGCGTCGGCGGCGCGTTGCATGAAATCGGCCGCGGCCTCGGTCTACGCAACGACGCCGCGCAGAGCGTCAGGACGCGCGCGTCTGAGGCGATGGCGACGCGGCTCGACGAGGCGTTGCGCCGAAGCACCGACCAACTGATCGCCGTGTACGGCCTCGACGGCCGTGCGAAGGGAGAAGTGCTCGCGCGACTTGCTGCCGGCGTGGTGCTCGATGCGCCGATGAGCGAAGGGAAGGCGGCGATGATGGGCGGCGTCGTGTCCGGCGCGCTCACCGGCCTCGCCGCCGATCTCGCCGCAGGTGGCCTCACGTTCGGCGCCGGCATGCTCACCGGCGCGGTGCTCGGCGCGCTGGGAGGCGCAGGGATCGCGCGCGGCGTGAATCTCGCCCGCGGAAAGTCCGGCCCGACACTGCGCTGGGATGACGCGTTCCTCTCGGGCCTTGTCGGGTCGGCATTGCTGCGCTATCTCGCCGTCGCGCACTACGGGCGCGGCCGCGGCGACTGGGCCGAGGCCGAGTACCCGCCGTTCTGGCCGCCGCTCGTCGCGGACATCGTCGAGAAGCGTCGTGGTCGACTGGCCACACTCTGGGCAAGACGCGAGCCGACGTGCGACGTCGTGGGCATCGCGGGCGGATTGCACGAGCTTCTCACCGATTCCGCGAGGGAGGCGCTCGACCGCCTCTATCCGGGCGCGCTTTCGGGCCGGCCCGACCTTGCGAATTCCGTGACGCCTCGTTAATCGCGTAGGTAACTACAGCATCCCCGCCGGACCGCTGACCGAATTGCCCGCGCTGACGTTGTACGCGGTGTGGTTTGTGCCGGAGCTTTGCACCACACCGCCTGAGACGGTGGAAACGACCTGGTTGTTGTGCACGAGGCGGTTGCCGGTCAACGCGATCGTGCCGGCGGTGGCACGAACCGCGGTCGTGTTGTGCGACAGCTCGCTCGACGCACTGCGCAGCTTGGCGGTCGGCGCGGATTGCGCGACCGAAGCTCCCACGCTGAATTCACGAATCAGCGTGTTGGTCACGTGCACTTTAAGAGGCGAGTGACTCGCGCTCGTGCTGACATCGACGCCGGTGCCGCGCGCGCGGCGCGGGGCCGCCCGCGCGGCGGCGACTTACCGATGACTTACGGATCGTCAGGAAACGGACTCGGCAACGAGTCGAGATTTGACGGGCATCAATGGCCCGCTATTCGAGGGTTTCGCGCTAGCGGTGCTGCTATACGATGGCCATCAAGCGACGCCTTCTGCAAGCATCGCGTCATTGCCATATTTCTGATGATCAGCACGTTTCTCGTACATGCCACCGGGCTTGCCGCGTTGGGGCTCAATATCCGCGGCATGTTGACCCGTCACGACGGTCAACTCCGTACGACCACCGGCGTCGCCGCAGTCCTCTGGGTACTGAGCAATCTCCTCATCGGTGCCGAGACTGCAGCCATGTTGTCGGTCATCGCAGCCGGTCGGCAGGCGAGCTCGGTTGCCACCGAACGGCGACCTAGGCTCCAGGTGTGGACTTGCGCTTCGTATATCGCACTCAACATTGCAGCCGCCATCGTGACGTGGGATGGCTTGCCGAGCATCGCCACCGGCGTGGCGGCCGCGATGGTGACGTACGCCATGTTCTTCCTGGCTGGCGCGAAGCTGAGGCTCGTGATGTTTGCCGGCGCGTTTCTCTGGGGGTACAACGCCGTGGTGTTCGATTCGTGGGAACAGATTCTTGCGAACGTCCTGTCTGCGGCTGCCGCTGCGATGGGTGCCTGTCGCACTCGGCATTCTCAAGCGTCGATCACACGCGCTTCCGTCACGATGCGCGGCACCGCAACGTCGTGCACGTCCATCGGCACGCGATCGACGATCTGCGCGTCGAAGGCGCCCGCAACCGTGAACGGCACGGCGCCCTCGCGCGCGAGCGCGTGGAACAGCCGGTCGTAGTACGCCTTGCCGTAGCCGAGGCGTCCGCCGCGCGCGTCGAAGGCGATGCCGGGAACGAGAATGAAATCGACCTCCGACGGCCTCGCCGGCATGCACACGTCCGGTTGAGGCTCGCGAATGCCCCACGCGTTGGCGGCCAAGTCGCGCCCGGGATCCCGCACGATGTGCATCGCGAGCGCGTCGCGCGCCCGATCGATCCGCGGCAGCACGAGCGTCTTGCGTCGCGCATGGATCTCGTCGATGAACGACGACGTGTCGAGCTCGCTGCCGAAGCTGCAATAGGCCATCACGACGCGCGCCCGTTCGAAGGCGGGAAGGGCGACGATCTGCTCGACGATGCGCAAAGCCGCGCTCGCTCGCGTTTCGGGCGCAAGCGCATTGCGCGTCGCCAGCACGGACGTGCGAAGCGCCGCCTTCGCTTGCGCGATGGTGGTGGACGGCCCGGGCTTGCCGGTGGGCGGCTGCAATGACCCGCCGCGACGCCTAGAACAGCCCCACGACGCGGCCCGCTTCGTCGAGGTCGATCTTCGTCGCATTCGGCAGTTTCGGCAGCCCCGGCATGGTCATGATGTCGCCACAAACCATGACGATGAATTCAGCGCCGGCGGCGAGACGAACTTCACGAATGTTGAGCGAGTGATTGGACGGCGCGCCGCGCAACTGCGGATCGGTCGAGAACGAGTACTGCGTCTTGGCCACGCAGATCGGGTAGTGGCCGTAACCATCATCCTGCAGTTTCCTGATCTGGGCGCGGATCCGGGTGTCGGCGGTCACTTCGCTTGCGCCGTAGAGCTTCGTTGCGATCGCCTTCACCTTGTCCCAGAGCGGCATCGCATCGTCATATACGAAGCGGAAGTTGGCCGGCGTCGTGTCGATCAGATGCGCCACCTGGTATGCGAGCTCTTCGGCGCCCCTTCCGCCGTCGGCCCAATGGCGCGCGAGCACGACGGGCACGGCGTGGTGCGCCATCTTCCGCTTCAGGGTCTCGATCTCCGCTTCGGTGTCGTAGGCGAAATTGTTGATCGCCACGACGCAGGGAAGCCCGAAATGGTTGCGCATATTGTTCAGATGGCGTTCGAGATTGACGATGCCGCGTTCGAGCGCCGCGACGTTCTCGGCGTTCAGGCCCTTGGCATCGGCGCCGCCGTGATACTTGAGCGCGCGCAGCGTCGCGACGATCACCACGGCATCGGGGCGCAGGCCCGATTTGCGACACTTGATGTCGATGAACTTTTCCGCGCCGAGATCGGCGCCGAATCCGGCTTCGGTCACCACGTAATCGGCGAGCTTCAGTGCAGTGCGGGTGGCGATCACCGAATTGCAGCCTTGCGCGATGTTGGCGAACGGCCCGCCGTGAATGAGCGCGGGCGTGTTCTCGAGCGTCTGCGCGAGGTTGGGCTTCAGCGCATCCTTCAGCAGCACCGTCATCGCGCCGTGCGCGTTGAGGTCGCGCGCGGTGACCGGCTTCTGGTCGCGCGTGTAGCCTATGACGATATTGCCAACGCGCTTCTTGAGCTCTTTAAGATTCGTCGACAGGCAGAAGATCGCCATCACTTCAGAGGCGACCACGATGTCGAACCCGTCCTGGCGCGGGTAGCCGTTATTGGCGCCGCCGAGCGCGACGGTGATGTCACGCAACGCGCGGTCGTTCATGTCCATCACGCGCTTCCACGTGACGCGCCGCGCGTCGATGCCGAGCTCGTTGCCGTGGTGGATGTGATTGTCGATCAGCGCGGCCAGCAGGTTGTTGGCGAGCCCGATGGCACTGAAGTCGCCGGTGAAGTGCAGATTGATGTCTTCCATCGGCACCACCTGCGCATAGCCGCCACCGGCGGCCCCGCCCTTCATCCCGAAGACGGGACCGAGCGAGGGCTCGCGCAGGCACACGACGGCCTTCTTGCCGATGCGATTGAAGGCATCGGCGAGTCCCACGCACGTCGTGGTCTTGCCCTCCCCCGCCGGCGTGGGACTGATAGCCGTCACCAGCACGAGGCGGCCGTTCTTGCGCGCGTCGAGCGACGCGACGTAATCCAGCGATATCTTGGCCTTGTAATGGCCGTACGGCTCGAGCTCCGCGGCCGGGATGCCGAGCTTCGCGCCGACCTCGGCGATCGGCAGCATCCTGGCGGCTTGCGCAATCTCGATGTCGGTCAGCATGGGTCCGCTCCTCGGCGGTCGGCTCGCCGTTTCATCGGCGCGCGGGCAGGCGCCCGCGCCGGCCGACCGCCGCTGATATACCAGTCGTATGCTAGTGATCCGGCGCGAACGGTCGATGACCTGGATCAAATTGGGCAACAGTTAGGCGCGGCAACGGACGGCCGGTGCCGAATTGCCGCGATGCCACGGGCGCGACATTGTGTCGCACCTGCGAACCGGATCAACGGCTCAGGACCGCGGAAAGCGCCGCTAGCGTCGTGATCTCGGCATCCGGAAGCCCGGGAAGGCGTTCCGGCGCCTGGCCGAAACGGTTGCACCACACGACGCGATAGCCGTTCGCCTTTGCGGCATGCGCGTCCCAGGCGTTGGACGAAACGAAGCACATCTTCTCCGGTGACAGAGCGAACCGGTCGACCGGCAGCCGGTAGACGGAAGGATGCGGCTTGAAGATGCCGACGCTTTCCACCGACAGCACGTCGTCGAGGAGCGTCGCGAGCCCGGAGGTCTCGCACGCCGCCGCCAGCATGCTCGGCGCGCCGTTGGACAGGATCGCGAGCTTCATGCCACCACGCTTGAGACTTGCGAGCGCGTCGTTCACGTCGGGATAAGCATCGAGGCGCAGGTAGAGCTGCATCAGCCGATCTCGCAGCGCGGGATCGACAAGCTTCATGCTCGCCATCGCGTAATCGAGCGCATCCGCGGTGACCTGCCAGAAGTCCGTATGCGTGCCCATGAGCGAGCGCAGCCACGTGTATTGCAGTTGCTTCGTCCGCCACAGGTCGGCAAGCGGCTGCCACTTCTCGCCGAGCTCGTCGCGCGCATGCGCTGCCGCGCTCGCGAAGTCGAACAGCGTCCCGTAGGCATCGAAGATGCAAGCGTCGATGCCCGCAAGCCGGATCGTGGCCATGCGTCCTCTCGCTAAACGACAGCGTCGATCTCGCGTGTCGCGCGCAGCACGCGCATCACCTCGACGCAGTTACCCCGGATACGGTAGAAGATCACGTAACGCTGGAACAACAGGCTGCGAATGCCCTCCTGCAGCGTGTTGCGCGGCGGGCCCATTTCAGGGTGCAGCGTCATCAGCTGGCACAACTGCTCGAGCTTCTCGGCGAAGCTTCGTGCCGCCACGAGGTGCTCCGCATTGGTCGATCCCCACAGGTCGCTGGGCATCGCGATCGACTCCCAGATGTTGTTGAGATCAGCGCACGCCTGGAACGTGAACTGCATGCGGCTCGCCGCTTCCATCAGCCGGGCTCGTTCGCTTTGTTGCGCAGGCGTCGAAACACCTCGAGCCCATCGACCAGCTGGCGGTCGTTGGCCTGGTCGATACCGATCGCGAGCTCGCGCAGCAGCCGCTCGCGGCGCAGCACGCGTGTCTGGTCGCGCTCGTCGAGCAGGATCAATGCTTCGCGGATGACCTGCGTCCACGAGTCATAAAGACCGGACGCAACCTTGGACCGGATCATCTCGGCCAACTCGTGCGGAAGGGAGACGTTCATGGGAGGTGCTCGTCGGCGGTGCGGGGCGATCCGATCGACAGTGACCGTCAGGCCGTCTCCGGCAGGCCGGTCGTCATCTTCAGCGGTCCGAGCCTGCGCTCGATCTCGTCGTAGGACGGTGGCGGTCCCTTCGGGTGGCTCGCGAGCGCCGCCACCATGCTCCTGATGTGCTCCGCCGTCGTGCCGCAGCATCCGCCAATGATGCGCGCGCCGGCATCGCGCGCCATGCACGCGTAGGTGGCCAACACCTCGGGCGTGCCGTTGTAGTGAACGCGCATGTCGTTGTCCAGCACCGGAATGCCGCAGTTGCTCTTGGCCACGATGATCGCCTGCTTATCGGCCCCTTGCACGAGCCCGATCACCGAGTCCATCAGCTGCGACGGGCCGACGCCGCAGTTGGCGCCAAACGCGACGGGCCTCCATGGAAACTCGCCGCTGCGGCGCATCGCGTCCTCGGGGCGTACGCCCATCATGGTCCGGCCGCCCGTGTCGAACGTCATCGTCGCGACGTAGTCCAGCCCGGCCCGATGCACCGCGCGAACCGCGGCGTCCAGTTCGTTGTCGGCGAACATCGTCTCGATCCATGCGATGTCGACGCCGCCCTCTTTGAGCGCCTGCGCTTGTTCGTAGAAGGCGTCCTCCGCCTCCTGGACGCTGCGCGAGCCCATCGGCTCGAGCACGTCGCCAATCGGTCCGATGTCGCCGGCGACGACGACCGGACGGCCGGCACGGTCGGCCACTTCACGAGCGATGCGCGCGCCGGCGACGTTGAACTCTCGGGCGCGCTGCTCGAGATGGTGCAGCGCGAGACGGATGCGATTCGCGCCGAAGGTGTTGGTCAGCAGAATGTCCGAGCCGGCGTCGACGAAGCCCTGGTGGATGCTCTTCACCGCGTCCGCACGCTCGACGTTCCACGCCGCGCCGTTGTCGCCCTTGCCCAAGCCGAGCAGGAAAAGATTCGTGCCCATCGCGCCGTCGGCGATGACGACGTCCTTTTCTTTCAGCAGCCGGCTCAGCAGATTGCTCATCGGGTTCTCCGCAACGACAGCGCGCTCCCATTGTGTGCAGCGAGCGCCGATCGTCGCATTGACGCGGAGCAAGGTTAGCGCGACCCGGCACGGGACGCTCGGGAATGCTTTGCGAGGCATGGCACCGGCGCCGCTGCCCGGCGCACTGTCCGAAGCGCGTTGCGGCATGGCACAATCAACTAATATACGAGCCGCATATCAAGGGGACGACGGTGGGCGAGCAGGCGCACAAGAAGCGAACGATCGCCGAGATCCGGGGCTCGAAGCGGACCGGCGAGAAGATGGTGTACATGTCGGTGCCCGACTATACGTCCGCCAAATGGGCGGAGATGGCGCACGTCGACGTCGCGGTCGTCGGCGACAGCCTGGCGATGGTCGCGCACGGTCATCCCAGCACGATTCCGGCGACGATGGACATGATGGTGATGCACTCGCTTGCGGTGCGACGCGGCGCGCCCGACACGTTCGTGCTGGGCTGCATGCCTTACCAGAGTTACAACTCCGTCGATCGGGCGCTCGCCAATGCCACGCGGTTCATGCAGGAGGCGCTGTGCGACGCGGTGAAGCCGCAAGGCGGCAAGTCGCAGGCGAACATCCTGAAGGCGCTGGTCGATGCCGGCATTCCTACGGCTTCGCACATCGGCCTCACGCCGCACACGATCGCGATGTTCGGCGGGTTCAAGATCCAGGGCCGCACCGCCGACGCCGCGATGAAGATCCTCGAAGACGCGCTGGCAATCCAGGATGCCGGCTGTTTCATGCTCGAGTTCGAGGCCGTACCCGCCAAGATCGCGCGGGTGATCAGCGAGCAGCTCGAGATCCCGACGATCGGCATCGGCGCGGGTGTCGGCACCGACGGCCAGATACTGCTGAGCTACGACCTTCTCGGCGTATTCACCGATTTCAAACCCAAGTACACCAAGCGATACGCCAACTTGACCGACGTGGCCGTGCAGGGTATCAGCGCGTACGTGCAGGACGTGAAGGCGGGAACGTTTCCCGACGACGATCATAGTTACGGCGTTGACGAAAAGGAGTACGAGCGATTCCTCGGCATGGTGCAAAAAAGACGACAGCTGTAAAGGCGCCGACGCGGCATGCAGTCGCACGGCCCGACGGGGCGCGCACGCTCACCGACCGGGCGTACACCGGTCTGGAGGAGCTGATCGTCACGTTGCAGCTGCCGCCGGGCTCGGTGGTGTCGGAAGCGATGCTCTCGCAGCGGCTCGGCATCGGTCGCACGCCGATCCGCGAGGCGCTGCAGCGGCTCGGCCGCGAGCGGCTGGTCACGATCCTGCCGCGGCGCGGCGTGATCGTGTCCGAGATCGACGTCAAGAGACAGCTCCGATTGCTGGAGCTTCGCCGCGAGGTCGAGCGGCTGGTCGCGCGCTGCGCCGCGCGGCGGGCGACGGTGCAGGAGCGTGCCCGATTCGCCGAGCTCGCCGATCAGTTCGAAAAAAGCGCGCGCAAGAACGATGACATCACGTTCATGCGCGTCGACCGCGCGTTCAACGACCTGTGTCTCGCCGCGGCGCGCAACGAGTTCACGGCGAGCGCCATGGGACTCATGCAGGCGCTGTCGCGCCGCTTCTGGTACCACCACTACAAGCAGGCGGCCGACATGCCGGAGACGGCGAAGCTTCACGCCGACATCGCGCGCGGCATCGCCGCTGCCGACGAGAACCGCGCGGCCGCGGCGATGGACCGGTTGCTCGACAAGATCGAGCAATTCACCCGCGCCACCGTGAGCACCGACATGTAAAGGGAAGCGAGCCGCGGTCAGCAGCTGCCGGCACACCCGCGCCTCGGGATTCGGTTGCTCGATCGAGCGGTTCGACCATAGGCGCGCGCCGCGAGCGCCGCGATGTCCGCGCGGTATCCGCGCCACACCGAAGCGCCGCGGAAATTGATCCATGTCAATGCCGGGCAGGCGAGCGCGACGCCCGGTCGCAGATATGCGCCTAATATCTCAGAGGCGCAGCACCGGACGGTCAATGCTCGCGCCGTTCATTCCGATCGAGTGCGCTCCGGCCGAAGCGGACGCACGGAGCGAGGCCATGGCGTACACCCACAAAGCCCGCGTGCTGGCAGCGCTTCGCGGCGAGATCGTGGATCGGCTGCCGTACGTTCCGCGGCTCGATCTTTGGTACCTGGCCAATGCGACGGCGGGAAGCTTGCCGAAGCAGTACGTCGGCGTGCCGATGAACGAAATCGCGCGGGCGCAGGGATGGGCGTTCCATCATCGCTTCTGCGACGATCAGCTCGATCCCGCGTACCAGCCGCTGTACCTGCATCGCGGCATCAACGTGTTCTACAGCCGCGACACGGTGTTCGACGTCGTGCTGCCGAAGGACGTGGCGGTGAACGTGCACCGCGCCGGTCCCCGCACCCGCGTCGAGTACCACACACCGCTCGGCATGGTCAGCACGACGACGCACTACGACGTCGATTCGCAGCGGCACGGCATCACGATCCCTGCGCTCGTCGAGCACCTGATCAAGACTCCGGCGGACTATGCGCCCGCCGGTTACTTGTTCGAGCACATGGACGTCGTGCCCAATTTCGAGCGCTTTCGTCGCTGGGCGGCCGACGAGATGGGCGACAACGGCGTGCCGATCTGCATCGGCTCGCTCGACGCGTCGCCGTTCCACCTGATCCAGCGCGACCTGTGCGACGCAACGCAGTTCTTCATCCATTACAAGGATTGCCACGACGAAATGCGCGCGCTCGCCGAGCGGATCGCGCCGCTGCAGGACAAGATGCTCAAGATCCTGTGCGAGTCGCCGGCCGAAGTCGTCTGGTGGGGTGCGAACTTCGACGACATGCTGACGTTCCCGCCCTATTTCGCGCAAGAGATCCAGCCGTGGATTCGCAAGGCGGCGCACGCGCTCGGTGCGGCGGGCAAGCTCGTGCTGTGCCACACCGATGGCGAGAACCGCGGCCTGATGGATCTCATCCGCGATTCCGGCATGCATATCGCGGAATCCTTCTGTCCGGCGCCGATGACCAAGGTGAGTCTTGCCGAGTACTACCGGCACTGGAGCGGCCGGCTGACGCTATTCGGCGGCATTCCGTCGACCGTGGTGATGCCGAGCACCAGCGAGGCCGATTTCGAGGCGTACATGGACGAGTTGTTCCGGGCGGTTGCGCCTGGACAACGGATGGTCGTCGGCGTCGCCGACGAAGTGCCGCCTTCAGCGGTGTTCTCGCGCCTGCAGCGCATCGGCGAGCGCATCGAGCGCGAGGGCCGTTTGCCGTTGCAAGCCGGTGCGTTTCGTCCGGCGCCGAGCGCGCCGGTCGCCGCCAAGGCGGCCGTCGATGCGCGGGCCGCGCAGGTCGGCGATACGTACGAGGCGGTGCGGCGCGACGTCTTCCGCGGCAAGCATATCGACATCAAGAAGCACGTGCAGGAGCTTCTCGACCGCGGCGTGCGCGCGTCCGACATCCTCGAGCACGGGCTCATCGCCGCGATCACGATCGTCGGCGACCGCATGGCGTCGGGGGAGGCGTTCATCCCCGAGGTCCTGCTCGCGGCGCGGGCGATGACGGTGGCGGTTGGCGTGCTGGAACCGCATCTTGCCGCGAGCGGCGAAGCGCAGCGCGGCAAGGTGCTGATCGGCACCGTGACCGGCGACATGCACGATATCGGCAAGAATCTGGTGGTGACGATGCTGCGCGGTGTCGGCTTCGACGTGCGCGACCTCGGAATCAATGTGCCGCGCGACCGATTCTACGAGGAGATCGCTGCGTTCCAGCCGGACGTGCTCGGACTGTCTTCGCTGTTGACCACGACGATGATGGAGATGCGCGCGATCGTCGCCGGGGTGAAGGAACGGCAGCTGCACGAGCATTGCAAGATCATCGTCGGCGGCGCGCCGGTGAGCGAGACCTTCGCGAGGCAGATCGGCGCCGACGGTTATGCGGCAAACGCAGTAGAGGCGGTGCGGCTGGTCAAGCGGCTGACGTCGCAGGCGGCGCCGGCGCTCTCGGCATGACGTGTGCGCCGGCGATGCGGCGGGCGGCGATCAAGAAAAACGCGGAAAAGCAGACGGCGGGGTGTCGATCGGTGGCACAGTATACGGCTGATATGGCAGTGCGCCGGTCGGGCGGCCGCTTGCCGCCGATCGCCAAGGAGCAGACATGACGCAACTCGGACAAGCGCTGGTCGAGCGCCACGCGATGGGCGCGCGCCAGCGGCAATTCCGCGAGAAGTACCGATCGGAAATCCACCCGCTCTACAACGGTCCCGTTCACATCGCGGTTATCTATATCGTTGGCATCGCGGCAATCGCGTGGTGCGCGAGCCGGCTGCAGAACGCCTCGTGGGAATGGCTGCTCGTCGCGCCGGTGTTCGTGCTGTCGAATCTCTTCGAATGGTGGATCCACAAGAACGTGATGCACCGGCTCGTCGACGTCTGGGCTCTGCGCGCGATCTACGACCGGCATACGCGCCAGCATCACCAGTATTTCACGGACAACGAGATGACGGTCGACACTTCGCGGGAGTGGCGGATCATCTTCTTCCCGTGGCGCGCACTGTTCACGTTCATGGCGCTCGGCGTGCCGTTCGCGCTGCTGCTCGGCCGGCTCGTCAATGCCAATGCCGGTTACATCCTGATGATCACGATCGTCGGCCAGTATCTGATCTACGAGACGTTCCACTACTGCTGCCACGTGCACGACAACTGGTTCGTGCGCTACACGCCGTTCGTCAGCACGATACGGCGCCATCATACGATGCATCACAACAAGGGGATCATGATGGAGCTCAACATGAACCTCACCTTCCCGATCGCCGACTGGTTGATGCGCACCAGCGATCTCGATCGCGGACTCGCCGGTCATCTTTTCAACGGTTACAGCATGAAGCATGTCAAGCCCGCGGTGCGGGCGAAGATCGAGCAGTATCTCGGCGACGACCAGGGCGTGACCCCGGCGGCGATCGATCGAGCGGCCTGAATCGGGAAAGCGTCAAACCAACAGGAGGGACGGAAGATGAGGAAACGTGAGTTCTTGAAGGCGGGCGCGATGGCGGCCGCGGCAGCAGCCACGACCGCCGCTGCCACCGCGGCGCGCGCGCAAGGCGCCTCGAGCTACAGCTGGAAGATGGCGACCGCCTGGCCCGGCGGGCCGCTGACCGACATCGGCGCGAATGCATTCGCCCATAAGCTGGAAGCGCTCTCGGGCGGCCGCATGAAGGTGCAGACCTTTCCCGGCGGCGCGCTGGGTAACGCGCTGAAGGTTCCGGAGACGGTGAAGAACGGCGTGGCCGACATGGGCCACACGTGGATGGGCTACGACTGGGGCGCCGATCCGACGACGGTCTTGTTCGGCGGCTATGCCGGCAGCTTCGACACCGAGCAGATGCTGCACTGGATCTACGAAGCCGGCGGCTACGACATGCAAAAGCAGTTCCGCGACGAGAAGTTCGGCATCGTGTCGCTGCCGCTTTTCATTCGCACGGCGGAAGTGTTCCTGCATTCGCGCAAGCCGATCCGCACGCTTGCCGACCTGAAGGGACTCAAGCTGCGCACCGCGGGAAGCTGGATCGAGATGGCGCAGGAGCTCGGCGCCTCTCCAGTGACCACGCCTGGCGGCGAAATCTATCCGGCGCTCGAGCGCGGCGTGATCGACGCGACGGAGTGGGGCACGCTGTGGGAGAACATCACCCCTGGGTTCTACAAGGTCGCGAAGTACCTCATCATTCCAGGCGTGCACCAGCCGACCGCGCCGTTCGAGCTCTGCATCAACAAGAACGTGTGGGCGAAGCTCTCTCCCGCCGACAAGAACCTGATCGAGCAGGTGGCGAAGCTCACGACGTTCGAGAGCTGGACGCGGATCGGCCAGGAAGACGCGAAAGCGCTCGCCTTCTATCGCAAAGAAGGCAACGAGGTCATCGATCTCGCACCCGAAGTGCAATACCAGGCGCGCCGCGTCGCGTTCAAATGGGCGGACAAGATCCGCGCGGGCAATCCGTGGTTCGACAAGGTGTTCCGCAGCCAAGTACAGTTCGAGGACCAGTGGCGCGACGCGCCCCGGTATCGGAACGTGAAGACCGAGCCGATCGCGAAGATCGTCAAGGAGCTCAACATCAACGTCTGACCTGGGCAATGCCGGACCCTGCGTCTGCCGGTCGCACGCGGGTTCCGGCTTTTTTTTGTCCGCTGGCGGCGTTTCGCTTGATCGACAACGAGTTCAAATGCTTGCGCTACTGAGGTTTCTCGACCGGCTCACCGGGACGACAGGAGCCATCATCGCCTGGCTCGTGATCCCGCTGATCATCGCTTCATGTTACGAGGTGGTGTCGCGCTATGTGTTCGGGGCGCCCACGATGTGGGCGTTCGAGGTCGGCTACATGGTCATGGGCACGCACTTCCTGATCGGCATGGCGTACACGCTGCGCGAGGACGCCCACGTGCGGGTCGATTTCTTCTACGGCCATCTGTCCGCCGAAAAGCAGGCGCTGCTCGACGTGTTCGCGTACGTCGTGCTGGTGTTGCCCGCGGCGCTGTGGCTCACCGCGGGTCTGTGGCAGAAGGTGCTCATCGCCTACGCGAGCCACGAGCGCTCCGGCATGTCCGCGTTCAACGCGGTGATCTGGCCGTTTCGCCTGGTGCTGTGCACGGCATTCGCGTTGCTCGCGCTGCAGGCGTTCGCCAAGCTGATCCGCTGCTATCTCGTGCTCGCTCACTTGCCAGTACCCGATGCACCGCATGCCAGCGGAGAAGAGGTATGAGCGAATACCTGCCGGTCTTCATGATCGTAGCGATGTTCGTGTTCATCTTTCTCGGGGTACCGGTCGCGTTCGCGTTGAGCGGAACGGCATTGATCTTCGGCTATCTCGTGTTCCAGGATGCGGTGATCTTCCAGTTCATGGAGAAGATCGAGGACATCGCGAGCAATTACGTGCTGGCCGCCGTACCGCTGTTCGTCTTCATGGGCACCATGTTGGAGCGATCCGGCATCGCCGAGCAGCTCTACGAGGCCGTGCATATCTGGACGCGGCGGCTGCCCGGGGGCTTGGCGCTCGGCACGGTGGTGATGTGCGTGATCTTCGCCGCATCGACCGGCGTGATCGGCGCGACGGAGACCGTCGTGGGCCTGCTCGCCATACCGGTGATGCTGAAGTACGCGTACGACAAGCCGCTCATCTGCGGCACGATCTGCGCGGGCGGCTCGCTCGGCACGATCATCCCGCCGTCGGTCGTCGTGGTCGTGCTCGGGCCGGTCGCCAACGTTTCGGTCGGCGATCTGCTGGTCGGCATGCTGTTTCCGGGGCTGATCATGGCCGGCCTCTACATCGTCTACATCTTCGTGCTTTGCGTGATCAAGCCGTCGTACGGGCCGCGCATCCCGCCCGCAGCCGATGAGGCGCCGCTTTCGCATCGGCTCAAGGTCACGGCGCATGCGCTGTTGCCGCCGCTGTTCATGATCTTCGCCGTGCTGGGGTCGCTCATGCTCGGATGGGCTGCACCGACTGAAGCGGCGGCGCTCGGCGCGGCCGGCTCGATATTGCTCACGCTGTTCTACCGCAAGTTCAGCTTCGCCACGCTTCACGAGTCGGTGCTGAAGACGCTGCGCATCACGTCGATGATCATGGCGATCCTTCTCGGCGGGACCGTCTTCACCGGCGTCTTCTTCGCGGCCGGCGGCATCAACCTGACCATGCAGCTCGTGTCGCATCTGAACCTGCACTCGTGGGACCTGCTGTTCCTGATGCTCGGCATCTGCTTTCTCGCGGGCTTCGTGCTCGACTGGATCTCGATCCTTCTGATCTTCATTCCGATCTTCATGCCGCTGGTGAAGACCGCAGCGTTCGATCCGGTGTGGTTCTGCATCCTGTTCCTCATCATTATCCAGACGAGCTATCTGACGCCGCCGATGGCGCCGGCGATCTTCTACCTGCGCGGGATCTCGCCGCCGTCGATCACGTTGCTCGACATGTACAAGGGCGTCATCCCGTTCATCGTGCTGCAGATAGTGACGCTCGTGATCGTGATGGTCTTCCCGGACACCGTGCTGTGGCTTCCGGCCAAGCTTTTGAGCGCGAGATGACATCCGCTGTCGACTGCCGTGCGAAGTTGTCGGTCACCATGGATGTTGTCGTCGCGGGCGGCGGCGCGGCAGGCGTGGCGGCGGCCGTCACGGCAGCCCGGCAGGGTTTGCGCGTGGCGCTGATCGAACGCTACGGCTTCTGCGGCGGCGGCGCGGTCGCCGGGATGTCAGGCACGGTATGCGGCCTGTACGCGGCGAGTGCCGATCGCGCCGCGCCTCCCGAGCAGGTCGTGTTCGGCTTTGCCGACGAGTTCGTTCGCCTGCTTTCGTCGCGTGGCGGCCTGACGCCGCCGGTGCGCTACGGCAAGACATACACGCGGGTGCACGATCCGCTGATGTGGCGCGAGGCGGCCGACCAGCTGTTGCGCGAAGCAGGCGTTCAGGTCTTCTATCACAGCACCGTGACGCGCGTGCTTCTCGACGGCGATCGCGTCAGCGGACTGGTCGCGTACACGAAGCAGGGCGAGCTCTCGGTGGATGCGAAGATCGCGATCGATGCGAGCGGCGATGCCGACGTGGTCGCAATGGCCGGTTTTCCGTCGTTCGTCGGCGACGACGGCAAGGTGCAGAACCCGACGATGATCTTCCGCCTCGGCGGCGTGGACACCGCGCGCTTCCTGGCGGCGTATGGCAACGACACGATCATGCCCGAGCAGGTGTCGGAACTTCTGCGCCGGCACAACGGCGCGGGCTACGCGCTGCCGCGCGCGAAGGTATGGCTTTTCACCACCACGCGTCCGAACGAGCTGCTGTGCAACTGCACGCGCGTCCTCGGGCCCGACGGCCGCGAGCTCAACACGCTGATCGCCGCCGATTTCACCGATGCGGAAATCGAGGGTCGCCGGCAGGTGCGCGAATACGCGCGGTTCTTCCGCGACCACCTCGCAGGATGCGAGGCGAGCTGGGTCAACGACACCGGCGTGCAGGTCGGCGTGCGCCAGACGCGACAGGCGCGCGGAATCGCGTTACTGCGCAATGAAGACGTCGTGCGCGGCGCCAAGTTTGCCGACGGGATCGCGCGCTCGCCGTGGCCCATCGAGCTCCATGCCGGCGCGAAGCCGCGCGTCGAATGGCTGCTCGACGACTATTACGAGGTGCCTTACGGATGCTTCGTGCCGCAGCGCGGCGAGGGCGTTCTTACCGCGGGCCGGTGCCTGTCCGCGCAGCACGAGGCGGTCGCCTCGGCACGCGTGACGGCGCAATGCTTTTCGTACGGCCAGGCGATCGGCCACGCGGCCGCGATGTGCATCGAGGGCCGCTGCGAGCCGCGCCAACTGCGCGGCGAGGACGTGCGCGAGCGCCTGAACCGCGACGGCGCGCGCCTCGATGCAACCGCGCCCACCGCGCGCGCGACGCAGAACGCGCGTTGATGGACGCTACGTCGCCTTCGGAGCTCGCGCGGTGATCGCCTCGCGCAGCTTCTGCTCTTCCTCGGGCTTCATGCCGTAGCTGTGATCGGCATCCGGAAACGTGCCGGCGCGCACTTCGCTCGCGAATTCCTTCAGCGCGGCGACGGCGATATCCGAGATCTGCGCGTAGCGCTTGGTGAACTTGGGCTTGAACTGGTCGAACACGCCGAGCAGGTCGAATGCGAGCAGCAGCTGGCCGCACGACGCGGGGCCCGCGCCGATTGCGAACGTGAAGATGTCGACCGCGGCGTCGACCGCCTTGGCAACCGGCGCCGGCACCGCTTCGATCTCGAAGCCGCACGCGCCGGCTTGCTGGATCGCGACGCCATCGTCGATGATGCGCAGCGCCTCTTCCGCTGTGCGTCCCTGCAGCTTGAAGCCGCCGTATTGGTGGACGAAATGCGGGCACATGCCGACGTGACTCATCACCGGCACGCCGGCGTCGGCGATGGCGCGGATGATCGGCGCCTTCTCCTTGCCGCCCTGCATCTTGACCACATCCGCGCCCCCTTCCTTCATCAGCCGCAGCGCGTTCACCACGCCGATGTCGGACGTCGCGTACGAGCCGTACGGCATCGACACCATGATCATGCAATTGGGCGCCCCGCGCCGCACCGCTTGCGCGTGCTGGATCATCATGTCGACGGTCACCGGCAGCGTGTTCGGATGGCCGTAGCTCACCATGCCGAGCGAATCGCCGACCGCGGCGATGTCGATGCCCGCGCGCTCGGCCCACGTGGCCGATGGATAGTCGGGGATCGACGCCATCACGACTTTCTGTCCCGCCTGCTTGCGCAGCCGCAAGTCGGGAACGGCCAGCTTCTTGCGCTCTTCGCTCATCGGCAATTTGCTCGTTGCGGGCTCACGCGTCGCGTGGCGCGGCGTGCACGCGCCCGGCGATCAGGCGCGGAATGCCTTCTTCTCGGTGCCCTGATAGAGCGCGGCGACCTGGCGGTTCACCGCATCCGCGTGCGCGGCGAGCGCCGCCTCATCGATGTCGTGGCGCGGCCGCGGCTCGGGATCGAAATGGCGATACGCATCGATACCGCGCACGAGCATCGCCGAGTCGCGCACCTTCGTCTGCCGCACGTGGGTCGGGATATAGCGAAGCGCAAAGCCGATGCGCCGATCGGCGGAACGGTTAGGCGCCGAACCATGCACGAGCTTGATGTGGTGGAGCGAGATCTCGCCCGGCTGGAGGACGACGTCGACCGCCTTCGCTTCGTCGACTTCGACGGCGATCTCCTGGCCGCGCGACAAGAGGTTGTCCTCATGGAACGTGTCGACGTGCGGAATCTGCGACTGCGTGTGCGTGCCGGGAATCACCTTCATGCAACCGCTCTCAAGGTCGCTTTTGGTGAATGCGACCCACGCGGTCACGACGTCGTGCGGCTCGAGCCCCCAATAGGTCGCGTCCTGGTGCCAGGAAACGAAGCCGGGGCTTTGCGCCTCCTTGATGAAGAAGTTCGTCGTCCAGCACAGGATGTTCGGCCCGATGACGTCCTCGATGGCGTCGAGAATCGTCGGGTGATGCACGAGCTCGTCGGCCCACGTGAACAGAAGGTGCGTCTTGTGGCGCCAGTTGCCCTGCAGCGGCGCGCCGGCCTTCGCTTCGTGCGCCTCGAGCCGGCGGCGATAGTCGGCGGCCTCGGCGCTCGAAATCACGCGCAGCGGAAAGTAGTAGCCGTCGCGATGGTAGGCATCGATCGCGGCCTGGGAGAGGATCTTGGGCATGGGCGGCTTCCTTGCTACGGTCGAGCAAAGGGCTAACATATCACACGTATGTCGCCATGCAACGCGTGCTCGCACTGCGGGCCGCAGCTTGCCGGGCAACCCCAAGGGAGGAGCGAGCAATGAGCATTTCGAGCAGACGCAAGTTCATCAAGACAGCGGGTCTTGCAGCCGCGAGTGCGGCGACGATTGGCGCACCGGCCATCGTGCGCGCCGAGGAGCCGACACGCTGGCGATGCCAGTCGATGTGGAGCTCGGCGGAGCTGACCTACAAGGCGTTCGTCGATTTTTGTGATCGCGTCAAGACAAACACGCAGGGCCGATTGATCATCGAGCCATTTTCCGCCGGCGCGGTGACCGGCGTGTTCGAGACGCTCGACGCGGTGACCGCCGGCGTGCTGCAGGCGCAATCGACCGCGCCCGTCTACTTCACCGGCAAGGATGCCGGTTTCGCCGTCATCGGCGATCTCAGCTTCGGATACCAGCATCCGCACCAGGCCGAGGCGTGGTTCTACTACAAGGGCGGTCTCGACATGCTGCGCCAGGCCTACGCCAAGTACAACGCGTACCCGGTGGGCGTCAGCTGGTGGGGCGTCGAGTCGATCGTGTCGAAAAAGCCCATCCAGACGATGGCCGATTTCAAGGGCAGCAAGTTCCGCTCGCCGCAAGGCATTGTCGCCGAGATCGTGACCAAGCTCGGTGCCTCGCCGATCATCATGCCCGGTGGAGAGGTGTTCTCGGCGCTCGACAAGGGTGTGGTCGACAGCGCCGACTGGGCGACCGTGTCGATGAACCAGCGCATGGGATTTTTCGACGCCGCCAAGTATTCGATCAAGTGGTATCACTCGATGCCGGTTCAGGAATTCACCGTCAATCTGGATGCCTGGAAGAAGCTCCCCGACGACATCAAGGGGATCGTGCAATCGACGACGCGCGAGTGGACGTGGGACCAGGTCCAGCGCATCGCGGTCGATGACGTGCGCGCGTTGAAGGAGGTCGGTCCGAAGGGCGTGAAGCAGATCATCTGGACCGACGCCGAAATGGCGAAGATCCGCGCGGTCGCGCACAAGACGTGGGAGGACTGGTCGAAGAAGACGCCGCTTGCGAAGCAGGCGTATGACTCGCAGGTGGCGTGGCTGAAGGATCTCGGCGTGCTTGCGTGAGCGAAAGTCGGCACGACGTCGAGCCGGGCGGCGGCGCAACGTTGCCGCCCGGCTCGTTCGCGGCGCGCTTCTGCGCCGCGATCGACAGAGTCAACGAATGGATGGGGCGCTTATGGGGCGCCACGATCCTGCTCGTCACGTTCGCCGTCATCTACGAGGTCGTCGCGCGCGGCGTGTTCGACCAGGGAACGCTGTGGTCGAACGAGACCACGATCTACGTTTCGGCGGTCGCCTACCTCCTCGCCGGCGGGTACGCGCTGCGCCATCGCCGCCACGTGCGCATCGACGTCGTCTATCAGCTTTTCTCGCCGCGGGCTCGCGCGCGCGTCGATCTCGTCACGTTCGTCTTCTTCGTGATCTATACCGGCGCGCTGGCGTGGGTCGGCGCAACGATGGCGTGGACGTCGTTCCTGCAAAGCGAAACGACGGGCTCGCCGTGGAATCCGCCGATCTGGCCGGTGAAAGCCGCCATCGCGCTGGCCGGATTGCTGCTGCTGCTTCAGGGCATCGCCAACCTGCTGCGTGAGCTGCGCGCGCCGCCAACCGACGGCGGCCCGGCATGAGCATCGAGCTGCTGAGCCTGCTGTTCGTCGGCGTGTTCATCGTCATCCTGCTGCTCGGGATGCCGCTCGCGTTTGCGACCGGCGTGGTCGCGGTGGTCTTCACGTATTTCCTGTTCGGCGTGCCGGGACTCACGCTCGTGGTGAGCCGCGTCTTCACGCTGATGGGCAATTACGTGCTCGTGTCGGTCCCGCTTTTCATATTCATGGCGTGCATCCTGGAGCGGGCAGGCGTTGCCGAAGTGATCTTTCGCGCCGTGCACATATGGTCGGGCCGGCTGCCGGGCGGACTCGCGGTCGCGGTGATCATCTCGTGCGCACTGATGGCCGCGATGGTCGGCGTGATCGGCGCCGAGATCGTGACGATGGGCGTGGTCGCGCTGCCGGCGATGCTCGGCCGCAAGTACGACAAGAAGCTCGCGCTCGGCTGCATCTGCGCGGGCGGCGGTCTCGCCACCCTCATTCCGCCGAGCGTCGTGTTCATCATGTACGGCCTCACCGCAGGCGTTTCCATCGGTCAGCTCTATATGGCCGGCGTCGTGCCGGGGCTGCTGCTCGCCGGCGTTTACGTTGTCTACATCATGACCCGCACGTCGCTCGTGCCGAGCCTTGCGCCGCCCGCGCCGCCGGAAGAGCTCGCGCGGCCTCTGAAGGAAAAGATCGCGATGGCCGGCGAGCTCGTCGTGCCGGCATTGGTCGCCTTCTCGGTGCTCGGATCGCTGTACTTCGGTATTGCGACGCCAACCGAAGCCGCAGGCGTCGGCGTGGTCGGTGCGCTCGCCGCCATGCTCGTCAACCGCCGTTTTCGCTGGCGCGCGATCATGGGGGCGATCGAAGACACCACCAAGGTCACGGTGATGCTGTACTGGCTCTTCTTCGGTTCCTCGGCGCTGATCGGCGTGTACACGCTCGCCGGCGGCACGCGCCTCATTCAGAACGTCATGACGGAGCTGCCGCTCGGCCCGTTGGGCGTGGTGATCCTGATCCAGCTCATCTGGATCGTGCTGGGATGTTTCATCGACTGGATCGGCATCCTGCTGCTGACCGCGCCGATCTTCGTTCCGGTGGCCGAGAAGCTGGGATTCGACCCCGTGTGGCTTGGCGTCCTTTTCTGTCTCAACATGCAGATCTCGTACATTTCGCCGCCTTTCGGGCCCGCGGCGTTCTATCTCAAAGGCGTGGTGCCCTCGGGAATCAGCCTTGGCGAGATCTTCCGCTCGGTCTGGCCATATCTTTTTCTTCAGGTCGCCGTGCTCGGCCTCGTCATCGCGTTTCCGCAGATCGCGCTCTGGTTGCCGAGCCAGATGAACCGCTGACCGAGCGCCCTCGGCGCAGGCTCGCCGCCGGTGCACGCCGGTTGGCCGCGAGATTTTCCTTGATACCGATTAAAGCCAGGCGAGAAAGTCGTTGACTCCCCTTGGGCAGCCCATAACATATCAGTGGAATATCAGGCATTGCACGCGGCGTGACGGCCGCGCGCGCAAGTCACCACGAAAAGCGAGGCGAGCATGGCGGGTGAGATCGAGGCGATCAGGAACTGGATCATCGCGGGCAAGCGCAAAGAGGCGGTGGAAGAGGCGACGAAGGCTCTCGCCGCCGGCGTGGACGCAGGCGCGATCATGAAGGACGGGCTGATCGGCGCGATGTCGATCGTCGGCCAGAAGTTCTCCAGCGGCGAATTCTTCCTGCCGCAGATGATGATCGCCGCACGCGCGATGACCGAGGTTTTGCCGGTGATCAAGCCGCATCTGGTCGGCGAGGCCGCGCAGAAGCGGGGCAAGGCGGTGATCGGCACGGTCGCCGGCGACTTCCACGACATCGGCAAGAACATCGTCAAGATGATGATGGAAGGCGGCGGCTACGAGGTCGTCGATCTCGGTGTCGATGTCGCGCCGGACAAGTTCGTCGACGCGGTGAAGAAGGAAGCGCCCGATTTCGTGCTGATGAGCGCGCTCATCACGCTCACGATGGAAAGCACCCGCAAGACGATCGAAGCGCTCGACGCGGCCGGACTGCGCACCGGCGTCAAGGTGGGTGTGGGCGGCGCGCCGCTCACGCAGAAGTTCGCCGACGAGATCGGCGCCGACTTCTACGGTTCGGATGCTTACGAATGCGTGCAGGCGTGCAACCGGCTCGTGCATTGAAGCGCCGGGCTTGCGCCGATCGAGCGAGGACGACATGACACCGAGACAACGCGTACTGACGGCGCTCAAGCGCGGCCAGCCGGATCAAGTGCCCTGGATCGAGAACGACATCGAGGAGGAGATCCAGGTCAAGCTCATGGGCGGGCGCACGGAGTTCACGCCCGGTGAGTTCTGCCGCACGCTGGGGATGGATGGCTTCGGCTATCACTTCCCGCTCGGGCAGAAGGCGACCGCGGGACAGGCGATGCAGACGAGCGGGACCGCGAGCGCGAAGGAGGCGTGGTACTACCCGACGCACGTCACGTTCGACTTCGTGCCGCCGTGGATCGCCGACATGGGTGTCGACGCGAGGAGCGGCCGCACGTTCGTCAAGCAGGGGCTGCTCACGAGCCGCGATTCGCTCAAGCTCTTCGACGAGTTCCTGCCCGACCCCGACCATCCGGCGCGCTACGACAAGATCGCCGAATGGATGGCGAAATATCGCGAGGACCTCGCGGTGTTCGCGCGCATCCGCTTGGGCAGCGCCAGCACGTTCGAGAGTATGGGCCTCGACGTGTTCTCGCTGATGATCTACGACGATCCCGACCTCGTGAAGGAGATCCATCGCCGCTTTTCCGAGTGGTCGGCGCGCGTCGTGCAGCATCTGAACAAGATGGACTTCGACTTCATCTGGGCGAACGACGACCACGCCGATACCAAGGCGCCTTGGGTGAACATGGAGATGTACGAGGAGTTCATGAAGCCCAACCAGATGATCGTGGTGAAGGAGATCAGGAAGCCGTGGATCTTCCACAGCGACGGCAATCTTTTCCCGATCCTCGACGGGCTGGTGACGCTAGGCATGAACGGCGTGCATCCGGTGCAGCCCTCCGCGATGGACATCAACAAGCTGAAAGCGCAGTACGGTGACCGTGTCTGCATCGTCGGCAACATCGATCTCGACTACACGCTCACACGTGGCACGCCGCAGGAGACCGAGGCCGAGGTAAAGGATCGCATCGAGAAGGTGGGCAAGGGCGGCGGTTACATGGTCTCCAGCGCCAACAGCATCACCGACTATTGCAAGGTCGAGAACGTCTGGGCGATGTCGCGGGCCGTGAAGCAATACGGCAAGTACCGATGATCGGGTTTTGTACCGCCGCATCCGGAGCAGCGCCATGCTGATCGTCGCCGAGCGCATCAACGCGTCGCGCAAGGCGATTCGTGCCGCGCTGGAAGCGATGGACGCCGCGGCGATCCAGCAGGAGACGCGCGCGCAGGACGCCGCCGGCGCGCATTACATCGACGTCAACGGCGGCACCTTTCCCGGCCGCGAGCCCGAATTGCTGACCTGGCTCGTGGAGACCGTGCAGGCGGTGACCGACAAGCCGCTGTGTCTCGACTCGCCCGATGCGGCGGCGCTCGCGGCGGCACTGCCCAAGGTGAAGACCCGGCCGCCGATGATCAACTCGATCAATCTCGAGCGCGACCGCTACGAGCGCATCCTGCCGCTCGCGCTCGAGTATCGCGCGAAGCTGGTTGCGCTCTGCCAGGGCGAAGGCGTGCCGGCGGCCACCGCCGCGCAAAAAGTGGAGCTCGGCTCGGCGCTGATCGATCGGCTGACGCGCGCCGGCGTTGCGCTCGACGACATCTACGTCGATCCGCTGGTGTTTCCGCTCGGCACCGATTCGCAATCGGCGCAGGCGACGATCGAGGCGATCGGCACGATCATGCAGCGCTTCCCCGGCGTGCACACGATCTGCGGCTTGACGAACGTGTCGCACGGGTTGCCGGCGAGAAAGCTCATCAATCGCACGTTCCTCGTCGGTGCGATGGGACGCGGCATGGATGCGGCGATCGTCGACCCTACCGATCCGCAGCTCGTGTCCGCGATGTACGCCGCGCGCGCGGTGTTCGGAGGCGACGAGTACTGCATGGACCTGATCGACGCCTTTCGCGAGGGTGCCATCACCGTCTAGCGTCGGTTGCGACGCTGACCGGTGGATTCCGGCCCCGCTCCGAGCCTGCCATGCCGCGGGTGACCTTTCATCCCGATTCGCGCAGCGTCGACGTGCGCGACGGCGAGCGTCTGCTTGCCGCCGCATGGAAGGCCGGCGTCGGCATCAAATCGGTCTGTGGTGGGCACGGCAAATGCGGCAGCTGCCTGGTCGAGATCGATACGGCGACGAGCGCGGCCAACGCGCTCACGCCTCTGTCCGCCGCTGAGCGCGAATTGCTGCCATCCGAGCCGGAGCAACACGGCTTTCGCCTTGCGTGCCTGTGCGACGTCCACGGCGACATCGCATTGTCCGTTCCGCCGGAAAGTCAGGCGGTGCGCAACGCGCCGCGCAAGCCCTATACCGTCACCGTCGTCGATCCACGACCGATCGTCAGCCGCGTGTGCGCGCAAGTGGCCGGCGCCTACGAAGCGCCGTTGCGCCCGCTCGCCGAGCGCATTCGCACCGCGATCGGCGAAACGCTCCATCGCAAGTCGATCGCGCTGCCGCTCGACGTGCTGGCCGAGTATTCCACTCATCCCGACTTCGATGCCGCGCGGGAACTGACGGCGACCGTGTATGCGGAGCGTCACGTGCTCGCGTTACGGCCTGGACGTTCGCAGGCGTTGTACGGTGTAGCGATTGATGTCGGCACCACGTCGATCGTCGCGTTCCTGTGCGATCTCGCCCGCGGCCGCATGGTCGCGATGCGTACCGCCGGAAATCCGCAGGCGATCTACGGCGAGGACGTGATCTCGCGCATGACGCACATCCAGCAGGACATCGGTGCGCTTGCGCAAATGCGCCGCCTGCTTGTCGACGAGCTCAACCGCCTGATCGACGAAGCGGCGAGCGAGGCGGGGATCGCGCTCGGCGACATCGTCGACGCGGTGGCGGTCGGCAATCCGACGATGCAGCACATCCTGCTCGGCGTGAATCCCGAGCCGCTCGGCCGCGGGCCTTATCTGCCGGTGTGGGCGGACGGCGTAGAAGTACAGGCGCGCGAGCTCGGCCTTGACGTGCTGCCGCGTGCGCGAGTGTTCGTGTTTCCGTCGATCGCCGGCTACATCGGCGGCGATACGCTCGCGGCGTTGCTCACGCGCGGGCCGGACTTCTATCGCGGCACGCAGCTTCTGGTCGACGTCGGCACCAACGGCGAAGTCGTGCTCGCGCACGATGGCGAGCTCGTCGCCACGTCGTGCGCGACGGGTCCGGTGTACGAAGGCGCGCACATCCGCTGCGGCGTGCGCGCCGTGCCCGGCGCGATCGAGCGGGTGTGGATCGATGCGAGCGGCAAGATTCGTTGCGCCGCAATCAAGGAACCCGAAGGCAACGGCGATCCGCGTCCGGTGGGGCTGTGCGGCTCCGGCGTGATTTCGAGCGTCGCGGCGTTCGTGGGCAATGGGCTCGTCACAGAAGACGGCAGCCTTGCGCCGGCGGAGCACCATCCCAGGTTGCGCGGCAATGCGCACGGACGCGCGCAGGAAATCGCGCTGGTCACCGCGGCATTCTCGCGCACCGGTCGCGACATCGTGCTCACACAGCAGGACGTGCGCAGCGTGCAGCTCGGCAAATCGGCATTGCGGGCGGGAATCGAGATCCTGCTCGCCGAGCGCGGCATTTCCGGCATCGACCGCATTCATCTTGCCGGCACGTTCGGCAATCATCTCGAGCCGGAAGACATCGTGAAGATCGGACTGGTGCCGCCGGTGCCCGTCGAGCGCATCCGCTCCATCGGCAACGCCGCGGGCGACGGCGCGCGCATGGCGCTGTTCAACCGCAATCACCGCCGGCGCGCGGCAGCGCTCGCGCGCCGCTTGCGCGTGCTCGAGCTCTCCACACGCGAGGATTTTCAGGATCTTTTCGTCACCCACACCGCGCTCGCGCCCGCGCCGCGAGCGCTCGAGACGGCTTGATGCGGAGATGACGCGATGCGCATGATGCGACGCTGGGTGGTGCGGCACGCGGCCTTGATGGAGCGCGCGTACGACGCGCTGCTCGGTGGCTTGCACGCGATGCGGCCGCTCGCCCGTGCCATCGGCATGAAGCGCCTGCGCAAGCCCGTGACCGTTGTCGAGCGCGCGGTCAAGGGGCTCCTCTTCGACTGCAGGATGTGCGGCCGCTGTGTGCTGTCGGCCACCGGCATGGCCTGTCCGATGAACTGTCCGAAGCAGGTGCGCAACGGCCCTTGCGGCGGTGTGCGTGCCGACGGCACGTGCGAGGCCGATCCGAGCATGCTCTGCGTCGGCCTCGAAGGCTGGCGAGGCGCTTCGCACATGGCGGCCGGACAATGGCCGAATGCGCCGACCGCGCCCGCCGAGCACCATCTCGCGGGCAGCTCGACATGGCTACCGCTCATCAGCGAAGACAAGCCCGCGCCGTGCCTCGCGTTCGACGCGCCGGTGCAGCCTTCGGGCAGCAGGCTCGAGGCGTTGCTCGCGAGCGGCGCGTTCGTCGTGACGGCGGAGTTGGCGCCGCCCGATTCGGCCGATCCGGCCGACGTGCTCGCGCGGCTCGATCCGTTTCGCGGCTGCGTCGATGCGCTCAACGTCACCGACGCGTCCGGCGCCAACTGCCACATGTCGAGCCTGAGCGCTTCGGTGCTGCTTGCGCAGGCAGGCTGCGAGCCCGTGATGCAGATTGGCTGCCGCGATCGCAATCGCATCGCCATCCAGGGCGACCTGCTCGGCGCAGCGGCGCTCGGCATACGCAACGTGCTGTGCATCACCGGCGATCACGTCACCAATGGCGATCATCCCGGAGCGCAGCACGTCGGCGATCTCGACAGCCTCACGCTGCTCGCCACCGCACGCAAGATGCGCGATGCGGCGCAGTTCCTGTCCGGGCGCAAGGTTTCGCACGCACCGCGGCTGTTTCTCGGTGCGGCCGGCAATCCCTTCGCGGCTTCCGCCGAGCTGCGCGTCGCGCGCCTACGGCGCAAGATCGCCGCCGGTGCGCAATTCGTGCAAACGCAATACTGCTTCGATCTCGAGCGGCTCGAGCGCTACATGCGCCTGGTGTGCGCCGAAGGCCTGCACGAACGTGCATCGATGCTGATCGGCGTCGGTCCGATCGCATCGGCGAAGACTGCGCGCTGGCTGCGCGCCAACGTGCCCGGCGTGCATATTCCCGACGCGATCATCGAGCGGCTGGAACACGCGCCGGACGCGCGCGAGGAGGGCCGGCGCATCTGCGTCGAGATGATCCGCGGCATCCGCGGCATCTCCGGCGTCGCGGGCGTGCACATCATGGCGCATCGACAGGAACGCATGGTGCAATCGATCGTCGCCGAGTCCGGCATCCTCGGCGCACGCGTGCCGCTTTTTGCCAACGCGCAACCTGCGCCGGCGTTCGCATAGCCAGTGGAGCGTGAAATGGATGCCGCTGCGATCTCCCGTCCGACCGTCGTGATCTCGTGCAAGGTCCTGGAGGATCTGCTCGGCAAACGCTTGCCCGCGGGCGTACCGGCCGTCTGGCTCGATGTCATGCTGCACAATTCGCCGAAGAAGCTCGGCGCCGCATTGCAGGAACAGATCGACGCCATCGCCGAGCCAAGCTTCATCATCGTCGGCTACGGCCTGTGCGGCAACGGCCTGGTCGGCGTCAAGGCGCGCGAGCATACGCTCATCATTCCGCGCACCCACGATTGCGTGGCGATCTTCCTCGGCTCGCATCAGCGATACGTGCAGCGATTCTTCGCGAGCCCGAACACCTACTATCTCACCAAGGGCTGGATCGACGCCCGCGACGAGCCGCTCGCCGACTATCACGACTACGTGAAGGAATTCGACGAGGAGACGGCCGACTACCTGTTCGAGATGAAGTACAAGCACTACCGCAAGATCTGCCTGGTCGGATTCTCGCAGGACGAGCTCGACGCGTACCGCGAGCAGGCGCGCGCGGTAGCCGAGTTCATGAACGCGCGCTTCGACGGCGTGGTCTTCGAGGAGACGCTGGGCTCGACCGCGTTGATCGAGACGCTCGTGCGGATGGGCGCGCGCCCGAGCGATGCCGGCGAGGAATTCGTCGTGGTCAAGCCCGGCGGCGAGATTTCGCAGGATCTCTTCCTGCGCGGCGGCGAGCCGGCGCCCCAGCCGGTGGCGCGCGGCGAAAAAGCCGCGTGACGCGCAAGCGAAGCGCGGCGCTGGACGGCGACGCGCTCACCTGAAATCATATGCAGTATCGCCGCAAGACGGCGCGCACACGCGAAGCGTGCCCCGCCTATTGCAGGAGACCCCCGACATGACACCCGAACAAGTACTTGCCCATCCGCCGCGCGTGCTGACGCAGGCGCAGCGCGAGTTCTACTTCAGCGAAGGATACCTGCTGCTGCCCGAGATTCTTCCCGACGAATGGATCCAGCGGCTGCGCGCGGCCACGGACGAGCTGATCGAGCGCAGCCGCAGCGTCACGAAGTCCGATACGGTATGGGATCTCGAGCCCGGCCATAGCGCCGACGCGCCGCGGCTGCGCCGCGTGTCGGCCCCTGTCGATCAGCATCCCGCGTATTGGGACTACATCTCGCGATCGCTGGTGGCGGACATTGTCGCCGACCTCGTCGGGCCCGATGTCAAATTCCATCACTCCAAGCTCAACTTCAAGTGGGCGCACGGCGGCGAAGAGGTGAAATGGCACTACGACATCTCGTTCTGGCCGCACACCAATTACTCGCCGCTCACCGTTGGCACGTATCTTTACGATTGCGGCATGGATCAGGGCCCGCTGCAGGTGCTTCCGAAGAGTCACCTGATCGATCCGATGTTCACGCAGTACGACGAGCAGGGGCGCTGGATCGGCTGCCTTCGCGACTCCGATGTGAACAAGCTCGACCTGTCCAAGGCGGTTCCGTTACCCGGTCCCGCAGGCTCGCTCACGCTGCACAACTGCCGCATGCTGCATTACTCGGCCAAGAATCTGTCGGATCTCGGCCGTCCGCTGTTGCTCTACGCCCTGACATCCGCGGATGCGTTTCCGTACACCGTGAATCCGATCCAATCGAGCAGGGACCAGTCGATCGTTCGGGGTCAGCGCGCGCAATGGGCACACCACGATCCGCGGCCGTGCCTCATGCCGCCGGATTGGTCGCGCGGCTATACGTCGATCTTCGCGTTGCAGCAGCAGGAAGAGCGCGTCGCGATGTAACGGCGGCGGCGTGCGACGATCCGTCTAGCGCCGGAATGTCTTGTCCTTGCCGATCATCGTGATGTCGATGTACTCGGAGCCATCCCGATTACGTGGACCATAGCGAACGCTGAAGCCACCAAGGTCATAGTTGCGGAAGCCCTCGAGCGCGTGTATGAAGCTCTCGCGCGTTGGATTGGGGCCCGCCTGGCGCAGGCCTTCGACGATCACTTTTGCGTAGATGTAGCCTTCCATCGCGGCATAGGACACCGTCGGCTCCGCGCCTGTGCTTTCGCGCATCGCTTGGTGCAGTTCCTTCGCCAGCGGGGTCGCGACGTTCCACGGATAAGGCACGACCTGCGTGACGACCACACCGTGCGCGGCGTCGCCCAGCTCGCTGATGAACGCGTCCGCGCTCAGGTTCGACAGCACGAGATACTGCGCGAAGACCCCTTTTGCCTTCATCGTTCGGATGAACTCGGCGGTGGGCTTGAGCGGTCCCACGATCGCCACTGCCTGCGGATCGGACGCGCTGATCTTGTCCACCGCCATCGCGACGTCCTTCGCCGGGTTGGCTCCATCGAGCGCCACCACGGCGAGCGCTTTCAGGTCGTGGTCGCGCAGGCCCTTCTCGTATCCCGCCAGGCCGTCCTTGCCGAAAGCGTTGTTCTGATAAAGGAGCGCAATGCGGTTGACCCGCATGGTCACGAGATGGTCGATGATTCGGATCGCTTCGTTCCGATACTTCGCGCGCAGATTGAACACATAGCGGCTGAACGGCTCGTATAGCGACTGCGAGCCCGTCCCCAAGCCGATCAGCGGGACCTTGTACTCGTTCACGATCGGCACGATCGCCTCGGATGTCGGCGTGCCGCGGGCGAGCGCGAGCGCGAACACCTTCTGCTCCACGATCAGCGTGCGCGCATTGGCGGCCGAGCGCTTCGCGTCGTAGCCGTCGTCGAGCGATTTCAGCACAATCCGGCGGCCATGCACGCCGCCGCGGTTGTTCACGTAATCGAAACACGCCTTGGCCCCGGCAGTCATTTCCTTGACTTGGCCGGCGACCTGACCGGTGAAGCCGGCGCTCTGGCCGATGATGATCGAGTCGGGCGTGACACCGTCCTCGGCACCGGCTGGCCAGGCGAGCACTGCCACGACTGCGAGCAAGACTGCCCGAAGCGCGCTTGGGCGCCTAGGCGGCCGACTGCTACGAGGATTCATTATCCCTTTCTCCCGCGCTGCGGGACAACGTAACGGCATGCAAGAACCGTGCGTGGCTTCCGCGCGATCGCGAAACGGTTGCCCGCGCGTCGAACGACTGCCGATGAGCCCGCTCGCGCGCTGCGGCGCAACCACGCGCATATGACGCGGCGCGGCATGTCCGCGCGCGCAACGCGCGCGTACAAACATCCAATCGCCGTTAATGCTGGACTAAATACATCAACTACTCGGACGCACGCTCGAGCTGGCGATGGGCGCGTGAACGCGCAGTGTTCATGCGGTGGCTTCCTTCGACGCCCCCGCATCCTCCGTCAACGTCATCACGATGTCGGCATACCAGGCGCAGTTGAGATTCAGACGTTCATCCTCCTCGACGTCGCGGTTGGTGACATCCATCCGTGACGCATGAACACCGAGCAGCGTCCATGTCAGTTCTCCGCGGCCGGACTCCGCAGTCGCCAATCGGACGACCACCGGTGCTCCGCTCGATCCACGGTGCATTTGCGCATCGGTCAGGAAGTACCCATGACCTTGAAACCGGATGCCGAACGCCGACGCGATGACGGCCTGCCGCACGACCGGCAGACGGTGCAGCGTATCGTGAAAACCGAGCGGAAAGCCGACGATGATGGCCGAAGTCCCTACCTCGATTTCATCGAATTGCTGGACCAGATGCGCTGGCGTAAATGGGGCGAAGAAAAGCGTATCCGGTAACGCCGTGCGGTCGAGCTCCACGGCGACGACATCGACATCCCCGGCCGAGTCGAAACCCTCCCGCCAGACCGATTTTCCGTTTTGGTAAAGCGGGATGGAGAACTGCGTTGTGACGGCCACGTTTTTCGGGTCCACATGGAGCTCGATCAGAAGTCTGTCCGGGTGATGCTTGCTCGCCTCGTCGAGAACCACGTGTCGCGCCGTCACCACGTATAGGCGACTATCGCGCTCGAAGAAGAAGCCGGTGGCATTGGTCAGCTCCTTCTGGCCGAGCACCGTCGTCACCCGCATGACGGCGAGCAGAAGCGCTTCAATCACGATCGATTTTCCAATAGAGTTGGCACGGAGATAGGGAAGAAGGCATTGGCGGTCATTCAAGCACAGGAAGCGCCCGACGATGACTAAAGCCTACCAGCACTGGAAGGTCCGGCCTCACGGCAAGCTTTCGGAGATCGACGACGGCATGCTGACAGTCACCGGCAGGATCCGCATGCCGCTCGGGAGCTTCCCGCGGCGCATGACCGTGATTCGTCTGAGAAATTCGCGGCTTGTCGTATGGAGCGCGATTGCGCTCGATGACAAGGAAATGGCCACGCTCGAAGCGTTCGGCCGCCCGGCGTTCCTGATCGTGCCGAACGATCACCATCGGCTCGACGCCAAGGCATGGAAGGATCGTTACTCGCAGCTGAAGGTCGTCGCCCCGAAGGGCTCGCGCGCAAAGGTCGAGAAGGTGGTGCCGGTCGACACGACGGCGCCGGACTTCGGCGACCCTCACGTGCAGTTCGTGACCGTGGCCGGCACGCGCGACCGCGAGGCGGCGCTTGTCGTGCGTACCCGGAACGGCACGACGCTCGTGCTGAACGACCTGGTCGGCAACATCCGCGATGCCTCGGGCATCGGCGGCCGGCTGCTGCAACTCGCGGGCTTTGCGGGCAAGGCAGCGCGGATTCCGAGAGTGGTGAAGTTGAATCTCGTCAAGGATGCGAAGGCGTTGCGCGCCCAGCTGCTGCAATGGGCCGAGCTGAAGTCGCTCAAGCGCATCCTCGTCTCGCACGGCGAGCCGATCGAAGCGAACCCGAAGCAGACGCTACGCGACCTGGCGGGCTCCTTGTAGGCGAGGTGCCCGCCGCGGGCGCTGTCTCAGCTCTTCGCGCGTTTCGCGTCGCTCAAGCGTTCTGAATGATCGCGAGGATGTTGCCTTCGCTGTCCTTGAACCACGCCGCCTTCGCGCCGCCGGCGGTGACGACGCCGCTCGGGCTCTTCTCGCCAGGCATGTCGTAGTCCTCGAATGCGACACCGCGCGCCTTCAAGTCGGCGACTTCGCGCTCGATGTCGTCGACCTGCCAGAACGCCTGGCTCGCCTTCGAGGTGCCCGCGTTTGGCGTCGGATAGAGGAAGCACGCCGTCTTTTCACCGAACTCGTAAACAACGCCGCCGCCCGTCTCCTGCTTCGGCCGAAAGCCGAGCTTGCCTTCGTAGAACCGCCGCGCGCGAGCGACGTCATTGGCCGGAATGTAAGCGTACAAAGGGAAATTTTGCAGCATCACTCGCTCCATGCGGTTGACGAATCATGCGCCGGGACGGCGGCGGGTCGCACGCCGATCGCTATCGGGCGGCGGCCGGTTCGGACGGGAGCTCCACAACGCTCTTGAATCCGCCCCAGAACATTCGCTTCCCATCGAAGGGCATGCTCTTGGGGTCCATCATGTCCTTCATGCGCGGGTCTTCCATCACCTTGGCGTTGACGCTGTCCCGGTGCTCTCGCGAGTTGTACAGGATCCACGAAAACGCGACGACCTCGTCATCCTTGAGTTGCACGCTCTGCGGAAAGGACGTGAGCTTGCCGGGCTTCACGTCGTCGCCGATACATTCCCAGTACTGAAGCGCGCCGTGCTCCATCCAGATCTTGCCGGCCTGCTCCGCCACGCGACGATAGGCATCGAGGTTGCGAAGCGGCACCGGCACGACAAATCCATCAACGTAGTGCGCCATGGGGTCTCCTTTGCGTGGTGGGTTTAGCTTCGATTTCGCGGGTGCGGTCGGGTTCCGGCCAGAAACGGCCATGGGCAATAGGACGAAGGGACCTGTCGTGCCGCGCGATAATGACGTCCGGTGCAGCGGCGGCGAACCCGCATCGTCGCGACCCGGGAGACATGACATGGCTGAAATCGGCGCATGGGAAGACGCGGAGCCGGGCGTACGGCGGAAAATCCTGCAAGCACAGGGGTGCCTGATGCTGATGGAAGTCGAGTTCAATGCCGATGCCGCCGGATACGAGCACCGACACGTTCACGAACAGATCAGCTACTGCATCGCCGGAAGATTCGAGTATTCGCTGAACGGCCAAACCGTCCTGCTATCGAAGGGCGACGCGATCTATGTGCCGAGCAATGCGCTGCACGGCGCGAAGGCGCTGGAGCCAGGCACGCTCATCGACGTGTTCACGCCGCTGCGCGAGGACCTGCTCGGGCGCGGTTAGGCCGGAGCGCCGCGCGGCCGCGTGCTTCACAGCTTTTTGTTCGCGGCGACGTCCCAGCCTCCTGTCATGGTGGTGCCAATCGCCCCGTCCGGACGTTGCACGCGGTATTCCCATCGGATGCGCGAGAAATCGAGCGTCACCTCGTCGATGAATCCGTCGTTCGAGGACCCTGCGTTCAGCGCGTCGAACGACAACGGATACTGGACACCGGTGCCCGCTCTCTGCGCGACGTGCGTGACGAGCACCTGTTCGAGCGTGACCTTGTAGAACTCGAATCTGCCGGCGCCTCGACGAAACGTGAATCGGGCTTCACTGATGTTGTGGCCGGTCGCGCACGCGAGCAGGACCGGAATCGACGCCGCGTCCACGTTCTTGCGCAATCGGACACCGGCGAACTTCGAACGGCCCGCGTGGCTGCCGCCGCCGTCTCCGCTGTGGATGACCGAGGAGTCCAGCGACTGCTCGTACGACAGCACGTCGATTTCCTTTTCGTGCCCCTTGACGGTGCTTTCGCCGTCGATGCCGTCGAGCTTGAGGAAGATTTCCAGATTGGGCATAGCGAATCCATCGAGTCCGCGCGATCGAATGGCCGCTGTCGTAGTCGGCCATGATCGCCACTCTTGCAGAACGTCGGAAGGCCGCGCGGCGATAGCTGCCGTCGCGGTCTCCGACGCTTGTCGCGTTCGCGTGGGTTATTGCGCGTCCGCGCTTATTGCACGATCACCGTATACGTCGACGAAAAGCTGAACACGCCGCCCGGAACGTACTGATCGAACGGAGGTTCCTTGAGCGCGTCACCGGTGGCCAATGCGCTGATCTCGATCGTGTGCATACCTTTCGGAAGCGGCGTCAGTATGGCGCCTACCGCTTGATAGAGCGTCGCCCCGTCAGGCAACGCCGGGTTGACGGCGACTTCGACGACGTAATCCGGCCCCAGAGTTATCACCTCGCCGTCGATCGTGATTCTTGCGTAGACGAGCCCGAGCTCCTCTTGCCAAAGCATGTAATGCAACAAAGCGCTGCGGTCGCCCGCCGGAGGAAAGTCACCGGTGCAACCCGTCGCCAACAAGGCCGGACAGCGATCGCGCGAGAGATATTCGACAGGCGCAACGACCGACTCTAACGACATCCCACCCTAGCACGACTGAAACGTGCGAAGTGCAAATTGTTCGCGGGGTTCATCGACCGCGGCACATTCTCGTCGCGGCGAATAGAGCACGCTGTGTTGAATAGGAGACGGCAGATGGTCCAAGATGGTGCGTGATGCGATGATGATGGTGACGTCGCTTCGCGCCCAAGCCGCCCTTTGTGCGATGGCACTCAAATCCACGATCTTCAAAGCCGAGTTGTCAATTGCCGACATCGACCGCGGCTACTACCGCGATCATGCGTTGACAATCGCTCGACATCCGTCGGAGACCGACGAACGCATGATGGTGCGGTTGCTCGCGTTCGCGTTGCACGCAGACGACACTCTGGAATTCGGCCGCGGCTTGAGCGCAGATGACGAGCCCGACCTCTGGCGGCGCGACCTGACGGGCGCGATCGAGCGGTGGATCGACGTCGGACTACCGGACGAACGCGACGTGCGCAAGGCGTGCGGTCGCGCGCGCGAGGTCTACGTTCTGGCGTACGGCGGGCGGGCGGTGGATCTGTGGTGGCAGGGCGCGCGCGAGAAACTTCAGCAGCAGGGTCGGCTCTGCGTGAGCGAAGTGCCCATCGAAGCGAGCCGCGCGCTCGCGCAACTGGCTGCTCGCTCCATGCGGTTGAACGTGACAATCCAGGAAGGACATGTCTTCGTCGCAGATACCGCAAGCTCGGTTCCGGTGGAGATCCGAACGCTCAAGCCTCTGTCGAACGCGCGTTGACTGCGGCGCCACAACCGTCGACGAGTTGAAGATCAGCCTTGTGACCCGAAACAATGCGATCAGTGTCGCGGCCGTGGGCTGGCACCCATGCTGCGGCCTTCGATGTGTCGGAAAGTGATCCGACCCTTGCTCAAATCGTACGGAGAAAGCTCCAGCGAGACCTTGTCGCCGGCAATGATGCGTATGTGGTGCTTGCGCATCTTGCCTGCGCTGTACGCGACGAGCTTGTGCCCGTTGTCGAGCGTGACGCGAAAGCGGGCGTCAGGCAATGCTTCAGTCACCACGCCATTCATCTCGAGAACTTCTTCCTTTGCCATGATCGTGCCTCACGGAAAGTGGAAAAGAAAAAGCCCGGCAGATGCCGGGCTCGTCCAGCCGCTGAAGGCATGCGTGCAAGACACGCCCGCCCCAGCGCTTAGCCCATCGAGCGAATGTTCGATGCCTGCTGCCCTTTGGGGCCGGTGGTGACGTCGAAGCTGACGCGCTGGCCTTCCTTGAGGGTCTTGAAACCTTCACCTTGGATGGCCGAAAAATGCGCGAAGAGATCCTTGCCGCCGTCTTCGGGCGTCACGAATCCGAAGCCCTTGGAATCGTTGAACCATTTCACAGTGCCTGTTGCCATGTCTTGAATATCCTGAAAGAAACAATAAAAGGGGATTGCCCCGGGTTGGGCGAAGATCAAGACGGCGGGTAATGAACGGAGAAGTACCGCAGAACTGCGGATACCGGACCAGACAAAGCACTGCTTGAGGATCGCTAAGGCGGGATTATACACATTGCCGTATCCATTTGCAAATCAAATCGTTGGCGACGCTCGCGTCGTCCGCGGTCAAGAAATGCCGACCAGGACGCTCCAGCGCTCAGCACGGCATGACCGAAGCGACCGGGGGCGCGCCAGTCGAGCCGAGCGGTTTCAGTAAGTAACCTACAGGAACGGCGGCAATGTCGCGCGACGGTCTTCTACGCGTACCTGTTTTTATTGAGAATTTTGCGCATCGCAGTGCGTGTACGCGGAGCCTTGACACGATCGCCGGTTTGGCAAAAGATCAGAACGGCATCAGATGTAGACCACCGCACGCGGTCTCGGTCGTGTACGGTCTCAGTTGGCAAAACTGTCGTGAGGCAGTGACGCAAAGCTTCCGGCCCGACGCGGTACGCGCTGGGTAGCGGGGTTGCCGGCGGTGTTCCGCCGTCATGCAGGGATTGCGGGCCGCGTGCCGTGCGGCTTGCGAATCCACATCACTGTCCCGACGAAGTCCGTGCGGAGGCATTCCGATGTGGAAGCGCCCGGTCCCGACTCGTCGCATAACGTTGCCGTTGTTCGAATTCCTTGCGATCGCCGCGTGGACCGCACGCGCTCGCGTTCGCTCGCTCTCCGCCTCGCCGGCGCCGACACATCGAAGTGAAGCGTCATGAAGACCCGCATATTGGTCACCCACCAACGCTACTTCGGTCTCCACGCGCGCATGTTTCGTGCGGGCGCCGAGCGCGCGCTCGCGCGCATTTCGGGAGTTCCGCCCGAGAGCGCGCGCTTCGACCTGCGCAGCCTGCGCGAGGATTTTCGTGTCGACGGTCCCGCAAGCGAGGCGCTGCTGCGTGCGTTTTTGACCGGCGGATTGTTGCAGTCGGAAAGCGCCGCCGGAAGCTACCGGCCCACGACGCGTTTTCGAGAATACGCACTGGCGCGCGTGGTCGCGCCGTTGTCGCGCGCACGCGCCAAGACGCTGGTCGAGCAGGCGGGCGCGCTGGCTGCACGCATCAACGCGGACTGGAAGCGCAATCCATTCCTGATCGAGATGGTGGTGGTGTCGGGCAGCTACATGAATCGCGGCGACAAGCTCGCGGAGCTCGCGTTGTGGGTGGTCGTGCAGCCACGTCCGCGAGGCGCGTCCCGGCAGTGGAGGCGGTCGATCGGCACGACCGACGGCTCACGCCAGATCATTGCGGCGCTACGCGCGCTCAGCTCGTTCATCGTGGTGCGTATCGTCGGCGACACGGGGTCGCTGCAGCGTCCGTTCAGCGTCGTATTCAAGACCGATGCAGAAGCGGCGACGCGCTCTGCGCCGCCCTGGGAGCGATTCCGCGAGTGGAGCAGCTCGATCAGCCGGCGGTTCGCGTCGAAGTGAGCTCGTATTCGCCCACCGGGCGAATCCGCTGCCGAGCTCGCAAGGGAGGCAGCAAACTCGCGTCGTGCGGGTCCTGCTACCGCCCCACGGCGCGCAACGCGAGCGGCGCATAGCGCTCGCCGGACGCCGCGCCCGGCGGAATCACGCGGTCGATGCGCGCGAGATCTTCGGCAGTGAGCTTCACCTCCAGCGCACGTACGTTCTCGTCGAGATATTTCCGCCGCTTGGTGCCGGGAATCGGCACGATGTCGTCTCCCTGTGCCAGCACCCACGCGAGCGCCAGCTGCGACGGCATACAGCCTTTCTCCGCCGCGATCGCATCGATCTCTTCGACCAGGTTCAGGTTCTGCTGGAAGTTCTCGCCCTGGAATCGTGGCGAGCTGCGTCGGTAGTCATCCGGCTCGAGATCCTCGATACGCTTGATCTGCCCGGTGAGAAAGCCGCGGCCGAGCGGGCTGTACGGAACGAAGCCAATGCCGAGCTCGCGCACGGTCGACAGGATTTCGTCCTCCGGCTCGCGGCTCCAAAGCGAGTATTCGGTCTGCAGCGCGGCGATCGGGTGCACGGCGTGCGCACGGCGCATCGTTTGCGGAGCGGCCTCGGACAGGCCGAGCCATCGCACCTTGCCTTCGCGCACCAGCGCGGCCATCGCGCCCACCGTGTCCTCGATCGGGGTTTGAGGATCGACTCGGTGCTGGTAGTAGAGGTCGATCACCTCCACGCCGAGTCGCTTGAGACTCGCATCGCAGCACTGGCGCACGTACTCGGGTTTGCCGTTGACGCCCTTGAACGTTCCGTCCGGATTGCGCACGTTGCCGAATTTGGTCGCGACGATCACCTGATCGCGTCCGCGGATCGCGCGGCCGACGAGCTCCTCGTTGCGGCCCACGCCGTAGATGTCGGCCGTGTCCAGGAAGTCGATTCCGAGATCGAGCGCTCGATGGATCGTCGCGATCGCCTCGGCTTCGTCGCGTCCGCCGTAGAAGTCGGACATGCCCATGCAACCCAAGCCCATCGCCGACACTTCCAATCCTTGGCCCAGCTTTCTCTTTTCCACCATTCACCTCGATATTCGTGAATCAAAAAGGGTGCGGTCATGGTCGTAAACGGCGCATTCCCTATCAAGGCTTCGTCGAAAAAACAACCGGCAAGACATGCCTTCGGCAATGTCCCGATCGCAAAGGTTCGCCGCTTGATGGGAGGACGGTGACGGTGCGGGCAACAACCGGTATGCACGCTCGATCGCGGCTGCGCGCGAATCCGACGGGCAGAACTCGACAGCGACTAGCTGACCACGAGACAACGCCGAGCCCGGGTCCCGTTGGTACACCAACGGTGCCATCGGCGTCCACGCAGTCGAGCTGATCGCTGTAGCCGCAGCTGTAAACGGGCGGGATGACGTTGGCGCAATCGGGTCCGACCAGCGCGACCTCGTAGTAGTTCGAGTTGCGAAGCGCCGACATCAGATGGCGATGGGCGGGACCGGCCGCGTGGATTTCGCAGTCGAGTCCCAGCGCCTCCGCGAGGTGCGCGATCTTGAGCGCTCCGGTGATCCCCATGTCGTATTCCGGATCGACGCGCAGGAAATCGGTGCCGCCGGCGAGCACGAAGTCGGCTTTCGGCTCGACACCGCGAACGTGCTCGGTCATGAGTAGCGGCGTCTTGATCATGCCGCGCAGCTTGCGATGGGCGAACGCGGAAGTGCCGCCATCGCGGAAAGGATCCTCGTACCAGAAGTAGCCCGCTTCGTCGCACGCGCGTCCGACGTAGAGCGCGTCGGCGAACGTGCGAAGCTCGCACGCCGGATCCAGCATCAGCACCATCTTGTCGCCGACCTCGCGCGCGACGTGCAGCACGTTCTGCGCCTCCTCGCGCGCGTTGCCGTCGTTCCAGCCGTGGATCTTGAACGCACGGTAGCCGAGCGTGTAGCACGCTTGCGCGAACTCGGCGTAGGCCTCCTTCGACGCAAGCCCGCCCTGCCGGTCGCCGTGGTACGTGCTTGCGTACGCGGGCAGGCGCTTGCGATAGCCGCCGAGGAGTTCCGAGATCGGCGCGCCGAAGCGCTTGCCGGCCCAGTCCCAGAGCGCGATGTCGAGCGTGCCGTGGCCCATGTGATCGAACTGGCGGACATCGCGCTTCAGATCCTCGTAGATCGCGATTCGCTCGCGTGCATCCTTGCCGACCAGACGCGGCGCTAGCATCAGCGTCTGTCCGAGCGCCGAGCGTGTGGCAACCCAATGCGTCACGTATTCGCCGCGGCCGCCGTCGGCGGTCTCGATCGCTACCGCATACTTCGCGACGCGAATCGAGCCGCCCTTCTTGTAGGTGATCGTCTGCGCGACGCCGTCGCGCGCGAGATTCCTGGCGTCGAATTCGAATTCGTGGATTTCCACGCGGCGGATCTTGCTCATGCAGTGCTTTCAGTGATTGAGGAATCCCGGCAGCCAGAGCGAGAGCGCGGGAATGAAGGTCAGCACCATCAATGTCACGATGAGCGCGACGAGAAACGGCGTTATCTCGTTGAGGATCGAGCCGAGCGGCGTTCGCGACACCGAGCTCGACACGAACAGCAGCACGCCCACCGGCGGCGTCAACTGGCCGATCACGAGATTGACCAGCAGCACGATGCCGAAATGCGTGAGATCGACGCCGAATGCCGTGAGCACCGGAATGAGGATCGGCACCAGGATGATCATGATGGCGATCGTTTCCATGAACATGCCGAGAATCAGCAGGACGACGTTGAGCAGCAGCAGCAACACCCAGGGATTGCTCGTGAGCTGCTTCACCGTCTCGGCGATCAGCTGCGGCGCCTGCTCGATGCCGAGGATCCAGCTGAACGGAGCGGCGGCGCCGACGATCACCAGGATCACGGCCGTTTCCTTGGCCGTGCTGAGCAATATGCGCGGCAGCATGCTCCACGTGAGAGTGCGGTAGACGAACTTCCCCACCACGAGCGCATACGCGGCGGCGACACCCGCGATTTCGGTGGCCGTGAATACGCCGAGCCGAAATCCGGTCAGGATCAGCACCGGCATCAGAAGCGCCCACGACGCGCTCTTGAACGCGCTCCAGAAGCGCGTGCCCGAGAACGCCTCCTCCTTGGGAAAGCTGCGCCGCGTCGCAATGATGGCGGTGAGCGCCATCATCGACACCGCCATCGCGAGACCCGGAATCACGCCCGCCCAGAAGAGATCGCCGAGCGAGATGTTGGCTTGCCATGCGTAGATCACCATCAGGATCGACGGCGGAATGATCGGCCCAAGTGTTGCGACCGAGGCGGACAGCGCGGCGGCGAAACCTTGTCCGTAGCCCTCGCGTGTGAGCTGCGGTACGAACACCCGCGCCGTCGCCGCACAATCGGCGACCGAAGATCCCGAGATCCCCGCGAGGAACACGTTGCTGACGACCGCCGTCTGCGCGAGGCCCCCGCGGATATGTCCGACGAACGCACGGGTGAACGCGAACAGCCGATCGCTGATGCCCGATTCGTTCATCAACGCGCCGGCGAGCGTGAACAGGAGCACGGCGAGCAGCGGGAACGACTGGACGCCGGTGATGATGCGCTGCGCGACGACCCCGAGCGGGATGCCTTCGGAGGCCACCGCTGCGAGCGCCGAGCCCGCCATCGCGAGAAAGATCGGCAATCCGACTACAAGCAGCGCAACGAAGGCCACGAAGAGCACGATCATCGCGCTACCTCAGTCGAGCTTCTCGAGCTGGCCGGCGAATACCGCCGCGGGCCCGCGCTCGATGACGATGCGCGCGACGTGCAGCAGCAGCAGCGCGAGCGCGGCGGGCAGCGCCGAGTCGAACCACGCCTGCGCGATGTCGAGCATCGGCGTTTTCACCCCCGCGATGTCGCTCGTGTTGACGAGCGCGGCCCAAAGCAGCGCAACGACGAAGATCGTGCCCACTACAACGCTGACCGTGTTCATGAAGGACAGTCGCGGGCGCAGGAACAATGCGCCGATGGCGTCGATACGGATGTGCATACGATGCCGCAAAGCGCCGGCCGCACCGATGAAGATGAGCCAGGTGAAAAGTCCGACGATGAACTCCTGGCCCCAGACGAGCGGATCGTGGAAGACGTAGCGCAAGACGACCGCGGCGACGACGAGGCCCGCGATCGCCGCGTGCGCGAAGATCAGGAACAGGTCCTCGAGCCTGGCGGTCGCGTCGTCCAGCCGGATCAGCGCGAGCCGCAGCGTCTCCACGGCGCGTCCTCAGCGCTTGCGACCGGAATCGATGGCCGCGCGGACGCGCTTCAGGTTGTCAGCGCCCCAGCGTGCTTCGAGGTTCTTGTAAACCGGCGTCATGCGCGCCGCGAATGCCGCGCGATCCGGGTTGTCGATGATCTTGGTCTTGCCGCTCTTGCGAATGTCCTCGAGCATCGACTGCTCGCGCGCCTGCTGCATTTGCGAGTTCTTCGCCGAAAGCGCCGCCGCTTCTTCCAGCAGCACCTTGCGCTGGTCGGGCGTGAGCTTGTCGAGCGAGCGTTTGTTGATGACGATCGTGTTGTTCTGCAGCATGTGCCGGCTCACCGTCAGATAAGCCTGCACTTCGTAGAACTTGCGCGAGAAGATCGTCGGCACCGGATTTTCCTGGCCGTCGACCGTTTTCTGTTGCAACGCGGTGTACACCTCGCCGAAAGGAATGGGTGTCGGTGCGGCGCCCAGCGCCTTGATCATTTCCACCCAGACGGGCGATTCCGGAACCCGGATCTTGAGACCCGCCATGTCATCGGGCTTCACGACTTCCTTCGTCGAAAAAGTGAAATCGCGCCAGCCCCAATACCAGATCTTGCTCACCATCGCGATGTTGTGCTTGTCGGCGAGCTCCTGGAACAGCGGCTCGAACGCCGGTCCGCGAATGATCGCTTCGGCTTCGTTCCAGTCGTTCCACATGAAGGGTCCGCTCGCGATCTCGAGGCCGGGCACCAGCGACGAGAGCACCGGCATCGACGGCGCCGACATGTCGAGCGCTCCCGATTTGACCTGCTGCACGAGATCGGCTTCCTTGCCGAGCTGCTCCGACGGGAACACGCGGATGACGAGATCGCCTCCGGTGCGCTTGCTCACGCGATCGGCCAATTCGGCAAACAGGTCGTGGGCGATCTCGCCCGGACTGTTGGCGTGGCCGAAACGAAGCGTCGTGGCCGCATGAGCGGGTGCCGCGCCGATCATTGCAGCGGCGCACACCGCCAACGCAAGGCGGTACAGGGTTTTCATCGTCGGTTGCTCCTGGGTGGGCGCGCCGCACGTCTTTGCAGACATTCACGGACGCTGGGAATCTTCGCGCGGGCCTTTTTGCACTTGGTATGCGAAGTGCAAAAAAATGCTACGCTGCTCCTCGCCGGCCGTCAAGGGCGAGCCTCGTTCAGCAGGGACGCACGTACGCCGGTCGTCTCGGTTCGCGCCGATCGGCGAGACGCTCGAGCCGCGCGACCAACGGCTCGATCGACCGCTCGAGATGTTCGTACAGCGCATGTGCGGAGGCCTCGTGACGGCCGGACCGGGCGAGCGAGACGACGCGTCGATGCTCGCGCAGCGCAGCCTCGGATATGCCCAGTGGCGCGCCGAGGTAGTCGTCGACCATGTAACGGTTGGAGATCAGCAGCAGCTGCGTTTGTCGCAGCACGCGCACCAGTTCGTGGTTTCGACATCCTGCGAGAAGCGAAACGTGCAGCTGCTGCTCCGCCAGATCGACATCAGCGCCGCGGACGTTCGGAAACGCGCGTGCGATGGCATCCAGATGAGCCAGCATCTCCGACCACGTCGCGGACGGTACGCGCGGCGCTACGTCCAGAAGCGCGGTCGGTTCGAGCAGACAGCGTATCTCGTAAAGATCGCGAATGCGGGCGGCCGTGATCCGCTCCGCGCGCCAATGGCCGGTCCGGTCCTTGGTGATCAAGCCGGTCGCATGCATTCGACTCAGCACGTCTCGGGCGACCGTGCGGCTCACGCCGAAGTGATCGGCGAGGCGTTCCTCGTGAATCCGGAAGGAGCGGAACAGGATGCGCGTTGCGACTTCGTGCTCGACCTGCGCGTAGATTCGCTGCCAGCCCGGCTCGGAAACGATCGCCTCGGTCGTGACCTTCGCCCGCGGCGCCAGGGTGGCCGTCCGCTTCGATCGACCGACAACATATCCGCGCCCCGATGCACGCGCCAGATAACCCTCGTTTGACAGCGACTCGAGCGCGAACTGCACCGGAGAGCGGCTCACGCCGTACGCACGCACGATGTCGGCCTCGAGCAGCCGTTCTCCCTGCTGGAGCCGTCCATCGCGGAGCATCGCGCGCAGTTCATCGAGAACGCGCTGTCGGATCAGGTGACGGGAGCTGCTCATGACGCACGGATCAGCGTTCGGGGGGACTTTCGTCCAGCACGCGATGCCGATAGGGGTGGTTCGAGGCCACCACTTTACCTGACCTCGAATATGGGGTGGTCCTGGTGCGAAACGTGTCCCCGCTTCCGCCGTTCGCCCGAGTCATCCTCGCAGCGCTAATATGTTGACCGAGTTCCAAACGCAGGAGAAGTGACAGATGCCCACGCGAAAGTCCGGACCCGACAATGCGCGCCTCGATCGCGTCGTCGCGGAAGCACGACGAGCGCGCGAAGAGCGTGCTCAAGGCTACCGCGACCGCGCACTGAAGATGTATCCGTGGATTTGCGGACGCTGTGGCCGGGAATTCACCCATGCCAATCTGCGCCTGCTCGAGGTGCACCACAGGGACCACAATCACGACAACAATCCGGAAGACGGCAGCAACTGGGAGCTGTTGTGCACCTACTGCCACGAGAACGAGCATCAGCGCTTCATGACGGAGCATGGTCGGGATCCGCAGGCGCCGAACACAGCGCCGGCGACTTACCACCCGTTCGCGGATTTGAAAGCGCGGTTGAAAAGATCCGAGTGATCGGTCGGGTCGAGCGCGCACGGTGCAAAAGTCCCGCACTCTCCGATAGGGATCAGCAGGCAATCGTCGACGTCCTGCGCTCGTTGTAATATGACCGGCAGGCGGGCGAGACCTTCGTACGCAACTGTTCGGCGGCTTGTTCTGTTGGCTGCCGATGGAGACTTCCGGTGCGCATGGCATTGGGGTTCCGGCTCTCGATCGGTGTCACGCTGCTCGTGGTGTGCGCGGGCGCCGCGCTCGCTGCGCCGCTCAATGTCGGCTCGAAGCGCTTTACCGAGTCGTACATCCTCGGAGAAATCATCAAGCAGGTGGCACAGACCGCCGGCGAAACGAGCGCCGTGCATCAGCAAGGACTCGGGAATACGGCGATCGTTCTTGGCGCGCTCACGTCCGGCAACATCGACATTTATCCTGAATATACCGGGACGATCGCCAAGGAAATCCTCAAGCTCGATGCCGTTCCGACGCTCGCCGAGCTCAACGCCGCGCTCGCGCCGAAAGGTCTCGCCGTCGCGGTGCCGCTGGGCTTCAACAACACCTACGCGCTCGCGCTGCGCGGCGACGATGCGCGCGCGAAGGGCATCACGCGTCTTTCCGATCTCAAGGCGCACCCGGAGCTGCGGCTGGGACTGTCTCAGGAGTTCATCGGCCGCGCCGACGGCTGGCCGGGGCTGAAGCAGACCTACGATCTGCCGTTCGCGACACCCAGAGGTCTCGACCACGGGCTCGCGTACGAAGCGATCGCGCAGAAGCAGGTCGACGTCATCGACATCTACTCGACCGACGCCAAGATCGACAAGTACGGCTTGACCGTGCTCACCGACGACAAGCAATACTTTCCGCGCTACGACGCCGTGCTCCTTTATCGAGCGGATCTGCCGCAACGACTGCCGAAAACGTGGCAGGCGCTCGTTCGGCTCGAGGGCAGCATCGACGACGCGTCGATGCGGCGCATGAACGCGGCGGCCGAGCTCGAAGGCAAGGACTTCGCGTCGATCGCCGCAGCCTTCGTTGCGCAACGATTCGCGGCCTCGGCCAAAGGTGCCACGGCAGGCGTGACCAAGGCACCCGCAGGCAGCTTCTGGCAGAAGCTTTTCGGTCCCGACTTCGGTCGCTTGACGCTCGAGCATCTCGGTCTCGTGTTCCTGTCGCTTGCCGCGAGCATCGTCGTGGGCATTCCGCTCGGCATTCTCGCCGCCAAGCGTCCCGCGACCGAAGGGTTGATCCTCGGTGCAACCGGCGTTGTGCAGACCGTTCCTTCGCTCGCGCTGCTGGCTGTCCTCATTCCGCTGACCGGGCGCATCGGCATCGTGCCGGCGTTCATCGCGCTCGCCTTGTACGCATTGCTGCCGATCGTGCGCAACACGCATGCGGCACTGACGCAGATTACTCGCGGAATGAAAGACGCGGCGCGATCGCTCGGCATGCAGGAGGCAACGATCCTGCGCAAGATCGAGCTGCCGCTCGCGGCCACTACGATCATGGCGGGGATCAAGACGTCGGCGGTGATCAACGTCGGAACGGCGACGATCGCCGCGTTCATCGGGGCGGGCGGGTACGGCGAGCGCATCGTGACGGGACTTGCGCTGAACGACCACGCGATGCTGCTTGCCGGCGCCCTGCCTGCAGCCGTGCTCGCGTTGCTGATCGAGGGCGCGTTCCGCGTCGGCGAGCGGTGGGTGGTCCCCGAAGGACTGCGCTATGTGTCGTGAATCGCCGTGGGTGTGCGCATCGCCTGACTTCGGCAGCCGATGACGGCGTTTGCGTCATCTCCTTCCGATACGGCGTCCATCCGCGCGGCGCCATGCATTGCGCCGTGCGCGGCCTCCGAGGCCCGATGGGTGCTCGCCGCAACCATTCTTGCGTCGAGCATGGTCTTCATCGACGGAACGCTGGTGAACGTCGCGCTGCCGGCGTTGCAACGAGAGCTCGGCGCGAGCCTCGCCGACGTCCAATGGGTCGTCGAATCCTATGCGCTGTTCCTCGCCGCATTGCTGCTCGTCGGCGGCGCGGCGGGCGATCGGTTCGGGCGCCGTCGCGTGTTCTCGCTGGGCGTAATGCTGTTCACGGCCGCGTCGATCGGATGCGGGCTCGCCGCGAATGTTGGCGAGCTGATCGTCGCCCGCGCGATTCAGGGCGTCGGTGGCGCAATGCTCGTTCCCGGCAGTCTGGCGATCATCAGTGCGTCGTTCGAAGAGCGCGAGCGCGGCAAGGCCATTGGGACGTGGTCGGCCGCAACGTCGCTGATGATGGCGTTCGGACCGGTGGTCGGCGGCTGGCTGATCGACCACGGTTCGTGGCGTGCCGCGTTCTTCGTCAATGTTCCGCTGGCGGCGATCGTTCTCGTGCTGACGCGGCGTCACGTGCCGGAAAGCCGCAACGCGCAGGCGCAGGGGCGCCTCGATTGGCCGGGCGCGCTGCTCGTCACGCTGGGACTTGGCGCGGTCGTTTACGGTCTCATCGAATCGTCCGCCAAGGGCTGGGCGACTGCGCCCGTCGTGATGCCCATCGGACTGGGCGTATTGGCGCTGACGGGCTTCGTCTTCGTGGAAATGCACCATTCGGCGCCGATGCTTCCGCTGCAACTGTTTCGCTCGCGCGCATTTACCGGCGCGAATCTGCTCACGCTTCTGCTTTATGCCGCGCTGGGCGGCAGCCTGTTCTTCGTTCCGCTGAATCTCATCCAGGTGCAGCATTACTCGACGACCGCGGCCGGCGCCGCGTTGCTGCCGCTGGTCCTGTTGCTCGGCGGGCTCTCTCGCTGGACGGGCGGTCTCGTCGATCGGTATGGCCCTCGCCTGCCGCTCGTCGTCGGTCCGATCGTGGCCACGTGCGGCTTTGCGCTGTTCGCCGTGCCCGGAGTCGGAGGCCGCTATTGGCTCACGTTTTTTCCGGCGATTGTCGTGCTGGGAATGGGACTCGCGATCACCGTTGCGCCGTTGACGACGACGGTGATGAATTCGGTTGACACCGCCAACGCGGGGGCCGCCTCGGGAATCAACAACGCGGCATCGAGAATCGCCGGGCTGCTCGCTGTCGCCTTGTTCGGCATCATCATGGTCCCGATCTTCAATCGCGGTTTGCATCATCAGCTGAGCGGCGTCGCAATCGCGCCAACCGTGATGGAGGCGGTCGAGGGACAACGAAACAAGCTCGCTGCAATCGAAATACCTGCAGGTATCGATGCCCGTAACAGGGAAGCGGCCGAGCATGCAATCGCGCAAGCGTTCGTCACCGGGTTCCGCTGGATCATGCTCGTCTCGGCCGTATTCGCGCTCGCGGGCGCGGCGAGCGCCTGGATCCTGGTGCGAAATCCGCCGAGTGCCACGCCGTCGCCGTGACGAACGTCCTGGTCGGAACGTCGTCCTGGACCGACAAGTCGCTGATCGAGTCCGGCCGCTTCTATCCGCCGAGCGTCACAACGCCCGAAGCGCGGCTGCGCTACTACTCGGCGCAGTTCCCGATTGTCGAGATCGACAGCAGCTATTACGGCATCCCGGTCGAGGCGAACGCACGGCTATGGATCGAGCGCACGCCGCCCGGCTTCGTGTTCAACATCAAGGCGTATCGGCTGTTCACCCGGCATCAGACGCCGGTCGCGAGCCTCGCGAAGGACATCCGCGCCGCGCTCGTCCCGCTCGGCAAGGCCAACATCTACGAAGAGGACGTGCCGGCTGAGATCGCGCTCGAGCTCTGGCGAGCGTTTCGCGCCGTGCTCGAGATCGTGCGCGCCTCCGGCAAGCTCGGCGCCGTGCATTTTCAGTTCGCCCCTTGGGTCGCGTTCCACCCGAAGAGCTTCGACTACATCGAGCACTGCCGCGCGATGCTTGCCGGCTTTCCGCTCGCGATCGAGTTTCGCAATCGAACGTGGTTCGATGGCGACAAGCACACCGCTCGCACGCTCGCGTTCGAGCGAGAAAACGGACTCGCCAACGTCGTCGTCGACGAGCCGCAGGGGATCTCCAATACGATACCCGCGGTGTGGGAGATGACGGATCCGGCGCTCGCCTTGGTGCGGTTGCACGGGCGCAATCGCGAAACCTGGAACCGGAAAGGGTTGACGGCGTCGTCGCAAAGGTTCAACTACGATTACGACGAAAACGAGCTTCGGGAAGTCGCGGCAAACGTGACGACGCTCTCGCGCAAGGTGAAGTCCGTCCACGTGCTGTTCAACACCAACTACCAGGACCAGGGACAGCGAGCTGCGAAGATGTTGAGTGGCTTGCTCGGCGTGGGTACCATTGAGCGGTAGGTTTGAACGTCCGGTGGCGGGCCACAACCGGACCGTCGTCGGCACCTTACGATTCGCTCCATAACAGCCATTCGGAAGACCATCGCGCGAATCGGTGGAGAGCTAGGATCCCGTCTGCGTAGAATGCCATCGTAGATTGCTCCGCTAATCGCATTGGTCGCGCTTCTGGAAGCGAACTGGCATAAATCGCGGTCCGCGATCCGGTTGGGGGACTCGACTGAGATAAGAATCGACCATGAAAACGAAATCGACAATTCCTCTCGTTGCTGACGAGGAGTCGCGCCCGAAGTACGCTCGCTTCCCAGTCGTCTCCCTCGCCGCCGAGCACTTGGTGATGGGTCACCTTCTGCGTCGGAACATACTTACGTACAAGGCGCCACCCGGGAATGAAGGCTACGATCTGATCTGCATCCATCCAGATCCCCGCAGGGTGAAGCGTCAGGTCCGCGTGCAGGTTAAGAGCCGGATGGCCACCGATGCTGACCAAGGCTTTCCTATGAGGGCGAGCTCAATCGACGCTTTCGACTTCTTGGTTATCGTTCGGTTGAACGTCGGCTACTACATGCAAATGGCGAAACGCCACCCTGCCCGTAAGGGCGCCAGAGTCCCGGAGTTCTACACCGTAACCCCCGAGTTTGTGAAACAGCATCACGACGGACGCGCGTCGTGGGCCAAGGTCTACACCATCGGCCTGGATATGTCGCCATATAAGGACGACGCCGGCTTCGAGCGCATCGCCAAGAGACTCGGCATTGACTATCCGAGCAAGGGATAGCCTGGCGAAATGCTGCTTCGACAAGTGGTCCGTTGGTACATGCGAGGTGGACGATACTCTGGGGGTCGCGGCGCAGGCTGAGGCAGAGTACTGTCACACGGGTTAGCGAGCGCCGAGCGCGACGGTCCCTCATCGGGCAGCACCTGCCATCCCACCCTGCAGCTTGATTCGCGGCGAAAGCAGACGTTCTTGGCGAACTTCGCAACTGGCGTGGCCCAGCGCCGAGTTCAACGAGACTCCGGCGTCGGGCTATATTGAACATCTATCTCGATAAACATCTTGTCGGTCCCGCGTTCCAACTCTCGCCGCGTTTCTCCTTGAGCTGGATCTGTTTCCCGGAAGCATGTCATTGCCGGCGTCCAAAAGAGTAGAATAAATCTTCGTTAAACGAGCACTCTGAGAGAAGGGGGAATTGCCATGCAAGCGCAAAACTCTCTGGTGCACCGTGGCGCCGTGACGATGGTCGTAGGAGCCGCAATTTTCCTTGGCTACGCGATCGTGTTTTTCTTCCGGGCCCTTTCGGGCGCCGGGTTCGAGCTAGGGGTCGCAACCCTAAATGGCGTAACCCGGGCGCAGCTCGATCAACTGAACCCGGCCATCATGGGCTACATTACGCACCTCCATCTGGCCGTTGCTGGATTCATCGCGGCGACCGCCATCGCGGTGATCGGATTAGCATGGTATGGAGTGCGCGCCGGCGCATGGTGGGCGTTGATAACCGCAGTGATTTCCCCGGTCGTGGGCTTGGCGGTTGCCCTCCCGGGGCACTACATGGGAACCTTCGAGCTCGATTGGGTAGGCCATCTTGGGGCCATATATCTGGGAACCTTGATATTTGTGGTCGGAGCCCTGATGGCGTTGGTCGGGTTGCGCAAGACACCAGCGACCGCTTAATCGTTGTGCCCATGGCCCCATGGGCAAATGCCTGCGGCGGAGTTGCAAGCGCGTGTGCGAGGGCGGATCAGGTCGTAGGCCCCATGGGTCAGGGTTTTTCCTACCTTGGATCGGCCACACCGGTACACGCGACGACAACCATTGTCGCCACCTCACAAGAGCGACAACCATGGATCCCTAACCGACTTGATGCTGTCCATTGCGTCCGCTTCGGGCGGGCCATCATGTCTGCAGTGGGTCGAACTGCGACCGTCATTGAACAGGCCGAATGCGGCCGAAGCGATCATTGGCCGCGGATGAAGCGACGCCGGAAGGCGTAGCATTGGCCGGACCCCATTCATCGACAGATGATCGAGTGATGGACCGGCGAACTCTCCTGCTTTGCGCGGTCGCGGGCTTGCTTCCAGCGGCCGGATATTCGGCTATGGCTCAGACCGTGACGCGGCCACCTCGCGTCGTGATGATCCTCGGTGGCAACGAGGCAAATGCACGCCCTTTCACGGAAAGCTTCCTCGACGGCATGCGCGAGGCAGGACAGGTCCAGGGGCGAACGGTTCAAATAGAAGTCCGCTTCGGTGACCGCGATCCCGCCCGCGTGCGTGCGCTGATCCATGAAAGTGTCGCGGAAACGCCGGCCGTGCTCGTTGTCGCCGGGCTCACCGCCGCGCGTCACGCCCGTGACGCCACGACGACAGTGCCGGTCGTTATCGCCACGTCCAGCGATCTCGTGAATGCCGGAATCGTGCAAAGCCTCGCTCGCCCCGGAGGCAACATCACCGGCGTATCCGACCTCACCGACGAAGCCACTGTCAAGCGTCTGCAGTTGCTCAAGGTCGCGTTGCCGAACGCATCACGCGTGGCGGTGCTTGTCAACCCGGAGTTTCCAGCCACGCCCAAGATCGAGGCGCGCGTGCAGGCTGCCACTCCGTCGCTCGGTTTGAACATAAGACTGTTGTACGCCAAGGATCGCGCCTCTCTTGAGACGGCG